>JGI24702J35022_10000308_pt1 | contig 28938 bp, 28 predicted proteins | sample TergutTh196P4_FD_35022 | JGI IMG/M metagenome (IMG submission 35022)
TCCCTCACCACCATGCTTTCCGGCGCGCGAACGGCCAAGAAGGCCGCCATGGGCGGAGCGCGTCACGTCGCCGAAATTCTCAATTTCGTGGGTTCGGCTGCCGAGACGGCCATTATCGACAACGTGCGCGAATACGATGCCGAACTGGCACAGAAAATCCTCGACGAAATGTTCGTGTTCGAGAACCTGCTCGAGATCGACGACCGTGGCATTCAGACCATCCTGCGCGAAATCCAGTCCGACTCGCTCATCGTCGCCCTCAAGGGGGCGTCGCCCGAACTGCGCGAGAAAGTATTCAGGAACATGTCGACCCGCGCCGCCGAGATCCTGCGCGAAGACCTCGAAGCCAAAGGCCCGGTGCGCCTCTCGGAAGTCGAAGCCGAACAGAAGGAAATCCTCAAGACCGTCCATCGGCTCTCCGAGGAAGGCCGCGTCATTCTTGGAGGCAAGGGAGGCGACGATGCGTTCCTCTGATGCCTGCATTTGCCTGTCGGGTCGAGCATGAACAAGATCGCCTCCTTCGCGCGCCATCAGGCCGTAGGCGCGTATCGCCGATGGGAACCCCCGGATTTCGGCGCGCCGCCCGTGCCGCCCGCGCCTCCTGCGGCTGTGGAACCCGAACCGGAACCCGCGCCCGAAACCGAACCGGCCATTTCACCGGCGAGCGCTGCGGACGCTCCGCCGGAAACGGTTCCGGTCGAGGAAGAAGCCGAACCCGCGCCGCCGCCCGTACCGCTGCCCACGGCGCAGGAAATCGAGCAAATCCACGAAGAAGCGCGGCGCAGCGGTTTCGATGAAGGTTTCGATGAAGGCATGGCCGAGGGGCGCGAAAAAGGTTTTACGGAAGGCAGGGAAACGGGTTTCAGGGAAGGGCGAGAGGCCGGNTTCTCGGCAGGCAAGGCNGACGCCGAGAATGAAGCCCGGCAACTGGTCGAATTGAACGCGCAACTCGTACAAGAGCTTGCGAANCTCGATGCCGAAATTGCCGAAGAACTGATGTCGCTTGCCGTCGAGCTTGCCCGCAAGATCATTCAACACACGCTGGCCGTGGAGCCGGAAGCCCTCGTGAGCGCCATTCGCGCCATATTGCAAACCCTGCCCCAGTCCCGCGCGCAGATTCACCTCAACCCGGACGATATCGCGCTTGCCCGTGGTTACCTTGGCGAAGTGCTCGAGCAGGCGGGACACGTATTGATCGAGGACGAAACCGTTTCCCGTGGAGGCTGTCGGGTGGAAACGCCCGGAGCGCAGATCGATGCCACGATGGAAACGCGCTGGCGACGCGCAATCGAAAGCCTGGGCCGGGAACATACCCCCTGGGTTCCATCGAGCGACCGCAGGACGAAAGCGCGGCGGGCAACCGACAAACCGTCCGCAGGAAAAGGAACCACGACAAGAGCCTCCGCCGCGAAAAAAAGCGCCCAGGCCGCCTCGGAACCCCTGAATACTGCATCCCCCAGTGCCGGTGACTCCCCCGAGTCGGCTGTCCCGGACGCGCCTCCACCTCCAGAGTCGTCTTCGCAATGAAACCCGCCGCGCCCCGGATGAAGCATGCCGAGCTCTGGCGAGCCTTCATGGAAGACGCCCGCCGTCTGGTCGATTCCGTCCACCCCTTCCAGCACGCGGGACGACTCACCCGAATCAATGGACTGGTCATGGAAGCCTCCGGACTCAAACTGCCACTGGGTTCCGGCTGTCAGGTCATGGCGCCTGGCGGGGGAGTCGTGGAAGCCGAAGTCGTCGGCTTCAGCGGCGAAAAACTCTTCATGATGCCCACCGACAACGTCTTCGGCCTCTTTCCCGGCGCGCTGGTGCGGCCCGTGGAAACCGTCTATCCCCAACTCGTGCCGGGCCAGCGCATCAGTCCGCGCCGCCGCTCCTCCGATCGCGCCAAACACTTGCCGGTCGGCGAAGCCCTGCTGGGCCGGGTCGTCGACGGTGCAGGCCGCCCGCTGGATTCACTCGGTCCCCTCTACACCGAAGAGACCCGCTCCCTGCAAGGTCGCCCGATCAACCCGCTCAACCGCTCCGCCATCAGCGACCCGCTCGATGTCGGCATCCGGGCCATCAACGGGCTTCTCACCGTCGGGCGCGGGCAACGACTGGGTCTCTTCGCGGGTTCCGGTGTGGGCAAATCCGTGCTCATCGGCATGATGGCGCGCTACACCGGAGCCGATCTCATCGTCGTCGGGCTCATCGGCGAGCGGGGGCGCGAGGTCAAGGAATTCATCGAACAAAACCTGGGCGTGGAAGGCTTGAAACGCTCCGTCGTCGTCGCCGCTCCGGCGGACACCAGTCCCCTCATGCGCCTGCAAGGCGCGGCCTACGCCACGAGCATCGCCGAATACTTCCGCGACCAGGGCAAACAGGTGTTATTGGTCATGGATTCGCTCACCCGCTACGCGATGGCTCAACGTGAAATTGCGCTGGCCATTGGCGAGCCGCCGGTCACGCGCGGCTATCCGCCCTCGGTGTTTGCCATTCTGCCCGCGCTCGTCGAGCGCGCCGGCAACGGCCCGCAAGGCGGCGGCTCCATCACCGCCTTCTACACCGTGCTCGCGGAAGGCGACGACCAGCAAGACCCCATTGCCGACTCCGCGCGCGCCATTCTCGACGGCCACATCGTCCTCACCCGCACGCTCGCCGATCAGGGGCACTATCCGGCCATCGACATCGAACAGTCGATCTCGCGCGCCATGCACGGCCTCATCGGGGACGAAGAATTCGACCGCGTGCGCAAGTTCAAGCAACTCTTCTCCCGCTACCAGCGTTCGCGCGATCTCATCGCCGTTGGCGCCTACCAGCCCGGCGGCGACCTGCTGCTCGACAATGCCATCGACATGTATCCGCGACTCGAAGCCTACCTGCAACAACGCATCGAAGAGCACGAGGACTACATCGGCGCGCGCGGGAAACTCGGCGATCTCTTTCCTGCGGAGTCTGGCGGATCGATGGGCATACCGAGTCTCAGAGACCTTTCTCCATGACATAATCATCCATCGTGAAGCCGTTGCCGATATCGGTCACGGTCTTGTCGCGCACACGAAAGCCATATTGTGTGTAAGCGTGGATGGCCTGCTCGTTCTGTTTGTTGACGGCCAGGATCATGCTGGAGAAACCCTGCTCGCGGGCGATTGCGGCGGTGTGTTCGATCAGCGCCGCGCCGATGCCCTTGCGCTGCATATCCGGGCGGATATAGAGCTTGTCGAGCTTGAATTCGCCCTTGTGGATTTCGCAGGCGGCGAATCCGGCGAGAACGCCGTCCACATATGCCTGACGCAGCCATTTTTGCGGATCTTCGGCCTCGGCGCACAGGCGTGCAGGGTTGTAACGTTGCGCCAGCATGTAATCGATTTGCTCGGGAGAAATGATGATCTTGTAAGCGTCGAGCCATGTCGTTCTGGCAAGGCCGACAATGGCGGGAACGTCGTCCGGCAGGATGGGGCGAATGTCGATGGGCATGAAACCTCTTCCGTAAACCACATGTAAAAAAAGCAGCCTGGGCTGCTTTTTTGTTCGTGGGCGACCTATTTGCCCGGACGTGTGAGAACGCCGTATTTCTGCCGGAAGCGTTCGACACGGCCCGCAGTATCGACGATCTTCTGCTTGCCGGTATAGAACGGGTGGCAGGAGGAGCACACTTCGACGTGCAGGTCGGGCTTGCCGAGGGTCGAACGGGTCACGAACGTATTGCCACAGGAGCAGGTGATGGCAAGATCCTTGTATTTGGGGTGAATGTCCGCTTTCATGTTGAATCCCGATCCGGGCGGCGGCTGTAGCCGCCCTGGTGAACTTGAAACGTATCATTATCCCCAAGCGCGCGCCATTTTGCAACAAGAACATGGAGAAGGTTGTGAGCTATGCCAATTCACGCATCCCGGTGAGCGCCCAGCAGGGTGTGCACGCGCATTTGGCGGAGCGGGTGCGTACCCATCTTCTCAGTCCGTTCCGCAAGCCAATTGCCGAGGTCAGTCGCGCGGCCCGCGATCATGCGCTGGCGGGCTGGGACGGGCGCGCCCCCTTGATCCTCGATGCCGGTTGCGGGGTGGGGCACAGCACGATCGAACTGGCGCGCGCGTTTCCCGAGCATTGGGTGATGGGTGTCGATCAGTCGGAAGACCGTCTGCAAAGGCGCAAACCCTATCCTGAGGCGCTGTTGCCGACCAACATGGTTTTTGTGCGCGCCAATCTGGTCGACTTTTGGCGTCTGCTCGTCGATGACGGCCTGCGGTTGGCGCGACACTACATTCTTTATCCAAATCCCTGGCCGAAAATCGGGCATCTCGGGCGGCGCTGGCCTGCGCATCCGGTGTTCCCGTTCATTCTTCGTCTCGGCGGCGTGCTCGAATGCCGCAGCAACTGGTCGGTTTACGTGGCAGAGTTTGCCCTGGCTCTGGAGTTGGCGCTTGGCCGCCCGGTGGCATGGGGAGCGTTCGAGGCCGCACGCGCCCTGACGCCGTTCGAGCGCAAATACCGCGACTCCGGGCAATCCCTGTATCGCCTGTGTATTGATCTCGGTACATAGTCGATCCTGAACAATAGCAGGTGTAGCCCGAGCGTACCCGTGGCGGAGATGGTCACGAGGTGCTTGATGGCCACTCGTAGGGGCGCGATTTATCGCGCCCAAATTGCGGCGCTCGAGTTCATTGGGCGCGATAAATCGCGCCCCTACGTCATTCTCACCCCCTATTCTATAGCCTCCCTCTTGAGGGAGGTGGCACGCCGAAGGCGTGACAGAGGGAGTGACGAGGCGACTCAAACCGCATCAAAGACTCCTATCGCGCTTCCTCCGGCTACAATGACAGGCGTTACATTGACTTCCGGCAATAATCCGATGTTTCCCAGTTCCGACACCTCTCTTTTGCTGCTCAACGACGAAGAAATGGATGCCCTGGAGGCCGTTCTCGTCTCGGATGCCGTTCCGGACGACTGCATGGATCTCGAAATGCTCGATGGCTTCCTGGCAGCCGTGCTTCTGTCGCCCGGATTGATCGAACGCGAACGCTGGCTGCCTGAAGTCTGGTCGGCACACGGAGAAATGGATTTTGGCCCGGGCAATGTCGTGCAGCGCGCGATTCAACTCGTACTGGCTTACCACAACGAGATGGTCACCACGCTCGGGCGCGAGAACAGGGACGAATGCTGGGAACCGCTCTGTTTTGCCCTTGGGGATGAAAACGACAGAACGGGAATCGGCGACGGCTGGATCGACGGTTTCATCCAGGGACTCGAGCTATGGCCCGAGGATTGGCAGGAAGGACTGCCAGACGAAATCGCCGACGATGTACAAAACATCGTGCGGCGGATCATCTCGCCCTGGGAGAGCGACGAAGCCGACGCCGCCGACGATGAAACACGGCTCGGCTGGCTGGAGGCTGCGGGCGAGGTAATCAATGATGCCTTTGCGCGCTGGCGCGCCATCGGACTGCCTGCGCCGCAACCCATTGAACACGGAGCATCGTCTTCGCCCCCGTCGAAGGGGGAACGAAACGGCCCCTGCCCCTGCGGCAGCGGCAAAAAGTACAAAAAATGCTGTGGAGCCGACCGTGGCTGAAGCCGAACGCGGCTCAAACGCAATCCCTGGCCGAAAGACCGGGGAGACTCGAAGCGAGAGCCGCTGATGGCTGCATCGGCCACCTACATCCTGCGGGCAGTGATTCTGTCTCCAGCCTATATTGGAACCTCCTCGCCCTGCGATTTCTACGATGGAAACGGAAATCTGCTGCTGCGCGAGGGCGCGTTGATCAGTGAAAACGTCCAGAAAAAACTGAGCAATCGCCGCCTGTTCTGCAATGCCCAACAGGCCACGGCAATCCTGACGGACGATCCCCTGCGCGCGTTGGCCGACATCGGCCAGAAGCTATCCAGAATCGACGCGACACAGAGCGTTCATGGTNGNTTCAGCGTCGANGCGTTCAAGGAACTCGCCGAATCCGTCTATTTGAGCTGGCAATTCGATCCCGACGCCTGCATCGGTTTCATGCGCGTNGCCAACCCCGGCACGCCAAGCGTATGTCAGGCGATCCTGGCGGCGCTTTTCGTTGCCGAACTGGGCATNGCGCACGCATTTACTCGNCATGAAGTCATCGATCTGATCGGCTCGGCGCTGACGATGAATCTGGGAAGCATGGTGCTGCATGACGAAATGGCGGAGCTTTCGGGGCCGCTGCCCCATTCGTTCCGATCTCTGGTCGTCGAGCATCCGTACCAGGCCGCCGAAATCCTGATGAGCGCCGGCGTACCGGAGGTCTGGTCGCGCGCGGTACTCCAGCACCACGAGAATCTCAACGGCAGCGGCTATCCCAGCGGGCTTTCCAGGGGCAGCATCAGTCTGGAAGCGCGCATGTTGCGTCTGGTCGATATTTTTGTCGCCCGCCAGCGCGCGCGCCGGGGACGTAGCCCCCTGTACTGGAGCATGTCTCGTGCGCGTAACCTACAGGGACTGACCGAACAGATTTTCGGAGCCGATCTCGACCTGCTCGACATCAGCCTGACGCGCCTCCTGATGGGACGGCTCGGCCTGTTTCCGCCCGGCAGCATCGTGCGCCTGTCCAACGGCGAAATGGCCATCGTCAGCCGCCGCTCCTACGACCTCGTGCGCGACGCGACCCTCATCCCGCGCGAAGTCTGGTCGTTCCTCGACGCCAACGGACAGCCCTACCTCGTTCCATGCGCCCGCCGCGTTAGCCGCGCGGGTCCGCGCGATTACCGCATCCTTGGCTATGCCCACGACGATTTACCCCGTCTGTCGGCCTACTACGATTGGCCCATGATCTGGGGCTATGCCAGTCAGACGCGATAACGGACACGGTGGGAAGCCCGCCCCTTCCCTTACGGGCGTGGGCGGGGTACTACAAGGGCGATTTTACAAGCATTTGCCAGAATACAGGAACAGGACTAGAATGATCACTGCCCTGATAAGGCAACGCTTGAAACGACCCTTTTGCAACGGAAGTTTCACCACACAATCACCCCCTTTGGGGTGCTGATTGGCAAAGACGCCCCGGTGCAGGGGCGTTTTTGCGTGCGCCCCGTGTGAATTCTCTCACACTTTTGCATCCTTGTTTATGCATCGGTCCTGGGCGTATCCAGAACTTTGGCGCTTCGACGAGCATTTTGAATCCACGTAGCAGTGCGTAGCAGGTGGCTGATAGACTTCTTCGTTCAAGCCGGGTTTTACGATGAAAAAATGCACAAAGATCCTTATGGCCGTCGCTGCTGTTCCGCTGACGGTTGCGACCTTGCTGGGAGGGTGTGCGCTGCGCGAATTTGGACAGACGCCGAAAGACGTCTCATCCTATGAAAGCCTGCCCTACTTTGTGGGCGGAAAGTTCCGCAACCTGGAGGGGGATACACCCTACTACCCGGATCGGGTGCGCGGCGGTAAAAGCAGCAGGCTTCGTCACCTCAAGTCCAGTCCCAACGCCCCAAAGACTCCCTTGCCCACGATCAAGCCTGGCAGGGATGCCTTTGCGGGCAAGCCGGAGGAATTGGCGGTTTACTGGCTGGGACATGCCTCCCTCATCATCGAGATGGAAGGCAAACGTTTTCTGGTCGACCCGGTCTTTGGCAATGCCGCGCCCATACCCTTTGCCGTGTCCCGCTACGGGCCTCCTCCGCTGGCGCGCGAGCAAGCGCCGCTGCCCGATTTCGTGTTGATTACGCACGATCATTACGATCACCTGGAATACGCCACCGTACGCCATTTCAGGGATAAGGAGACGCTTTTCATCGTGCCGCTCGGCGTTGGCGCGCACCTGCTCAAGTGGGGCGTTCCGCCGGAAAAAATCCGCGAACTCGGTTGGGGCGACGAATTCAGCAGGGATGATATCCGCATTACTGCGGAGCGTACCGTTCACTTTTCCGGGCGCACCTATTCCACGCGCAACAGCAGCCTGTGGGCCAGTTATGTTTTGAAGGGAAAACAGAAGCGGGTTTTTATCAGCGGCGATACCGGATACGGCGAGCATTTTCGCGCCATTGGCGAGAAACATGGCCCCTTTGACATGGCCTTTTTTGAAATTGACGCCTGGAATCCCGGCTGGCCCAGGACGCACCTGTTCCCGGCCCAGGTGATCCGGGCCTACCACGATGTCCGGGCCTTGTCGATGGTTCCCGTGCATTGGGGCGTTTTCGATCTCGCCCTGCACCCCTGGGACGAATCCATCCGCATGATTGTCGATCTGGCGGATGAAGACGGTGGAGTCAACCTGCTTACGCCGCTCATGGGGCAAAAACTGATTCCCGGCGTTACTCCGGTTTCACGCTGGTGGGAAGGTCTTTGAGGCGATCCGCCCTAAAATCGACAGCGGGCGCGCTTCGCTTTGCCCACCCTGTTTCTGCCGCACTCTGCGGGTTCAATGCATCATGGACTGTATCGTTTCCGGCTGAAGACCGGTCGCTTCCACGATTTCCTTGACCGGCTTGCCATACTTGAGCATGTTCCGGGCAACAGACATTAGGGCTTCTTCCCGACCTTCTTCCCGACCTTCTTCCCGGCCCTTTTCCAGGCCTTTTTCGTGTCCCTGCAAAAAGCCCTTTTCTATTTCTTCATCGAACCAGGTTTCCTTGTGTCCAGTCAGCATTTCGATCTCCTCAAAAATGTTTTCGACGGCTGCGACTTCTTCCATCATAGAAGCCGTAGCGCGACGGAGCAACAACGCTTTTATCCATTGACCGAACGCACGCCGCACCGTTTGCATGTCGGGCGCGCGTAGTATCTCACCCAGCGCCCCGACTACGTCACGAACGTCTGACAGCCGTTGGCTGGCTTCCATGCGGAAAACGGCATCTGCAAAGTTTCTCACCTCCTGCAACGGGTGTTGTTGCAGGCGACGCTCGTCGAGCAACAGGTAACGCAGTGCCGGACGATACATCTCCAGCCCAACGGGCGGTGTGTGGAAGCAATCGGCCACATCGCATGGCGCGCGCCACTCAGGCCGCCCGTTGTACAGAACGATGGGCAATATCGGCGGCAAGCGGCCTTCCGGCAGATCGTTCTGAACCCTCTCCCTGACCAGTTGCTCCGCGAGCAGGCTGACATATTGCATCATCCGCACCGCCATCCATTGATCGGGCTCGCTCTGGAACTCAAGCAGGATATAGACCCACAGCCAGCGCCCGCCGATGTCAATGCGCCATACCATGTCGTCGTGGCGTTGCCTGTTATTTCTCGATACGTAGCTGGCATTGACTCGTGTCAGGGTTTCATAGCGGGCCTGTTCGAGCCACTTGCCGGGAACGTAGCCGCGCAGCAGGTCACGCACAAGTTCCGGGCATGAAAAAAGGGCTTTGTAGCCGGTGTCGTATGTAGGGGACTGGTTCATGGCAGTTTCCGGTTGCGAGATGACGTTCGGAATTATCGTAACCGGTTTTTGTTCTTGTGTGTGTCTTTGCTTAGTTAAATCGCGTATGCCGTTCGTGGCTTGTGGTGAGCCTCGACTCCGGGAAGAGGATAGTCATATGAGCACCCCGCCCTTTGGGCGTCACTCCAGTTTCATGCTGGTGGGAGGATCTTTGAGACGATTTCTCATAAACACCCGCGCCTTCGGCGCGGTAGGGTCATTCTTTCACCCCCTGCGATGGAGCGCCCGAAAGGGCGAAAAAGAAAAGAAAGCGCGGGAAAATAATTTAGAATTTCCCCAACATTCCCTCATTTCCCACCCGAGTGCTGCGCCATGATCGACTTCCGCATCCTTCCCGTCACCCCGTTCCAGCAAAACTGCACCTTGCTGTGGTGTGAAAAAACGCACAAGGCGGCGGTAATTGATCCTGGCGGCGATGTCGACCGTATCCGCGCCGCCATCGGCAAACTCGGGATTGTGGTCGAACGCATTCTGCTCACCCACGGGCACGTCGATCACGTCGGCGGCGCGCAGAAGCTGGCCGAAGCCCTGTCGATTCCCATCGAGGGGCCGCACCGGGAAGACGCTTTTCTGGTCGAAGGCGACTACCTGCCCCGGCAGTGCAACATGTTCGGCCTGCCGCCGGTCACGGGTTTTACTCCGTCGCGCTGGTTCGACGACGGCGACTTCGTTACCATCGGCGATGAAACCCTGCAAGTTCTGCATACGCCTGGGCACACGCCGGGACATGTCGTATACTTCCATGTTGGGGCCAGACTGGCGCTGGTGGGTGATGTGCTTTTCGCGGGATCGATCGGGCGCACCGATTTCCCGCGCGGCGACTATTCAGCCCTGATCCGATCCATCCGTGAGCATTTGTTCCCGCTCGGCGATGATGTGAATTTCATCCCAGGGCACGGGCCGATGTCATGTTTTGGTGACGAACGCGCACACAACCCCTACGTTGCCGACAACCGGGTTTGAGAAGGCTGTTTGCGATGGTTTTTGAAAGGATTGAGCGCGAGATTTCGCAGTTTGTTGCACAAGTGCAACAAGAAACACCATAGTACGATGGGTTTGCGCCTTCAGGGCTTGCGCAAACCGTTGAGTGCTTTGCACAATCACGGTAACTTCTCGCCTGAGAGGTCCAGTTGGGCTCTTGTCATTGGCAAGGGCGCCGATTCAACTTGAGGAGAACTACATGCAAAAGAAACTAATCGCGCTGGCCATCGCTGGCTTGATGTCCGCTCCGGCTTTCGCGCAATCGAACGTGACCTTGTATGGCACAATCGATTATGGCTTTACGTCGCTTGGTGGCACTGACGATGTCTGGGATTCTGGCAAGAAAATCAAGGCCCGCAACGCCATCGACTCCGGCATCTCCAAGGCCAACCGTATCGGCTTCAAGGGAACGGAAGACCTGGGCAACGGCCTGAAGGCTGTGTTCGTGCTGGAAGAAGGCCTAAATGGCGACCAGGGTAGCATGTTCAAGACCGTCAATCGCCAGTCCTACGCCGGTTTGGCGGGTGGCTTCGGTACCGTCGCCTTCGGTCGTCATTACACCCCGCAGCACCTCTTCACCAGCGCCGTCGATCCTTTCGGCAAGAACGGCCTCGGCAGCGCGGGCAACGTGCTGATCCAGGAAAGGCGCCTGAATAACCTGCTCGCCTATATTTCCCCGAGCTTTGGCGGTTTCAGCTTCATTGCCGGCTATAGCTTCAATGGAACGGGACCTGTTACCATTTTTCAGGGTATTCCTGTCGCCCCCGGCACTCCATATCCGACCGTTGGCGGAGGCGATGAAAATTACGGAAATGCAGGAGATATCCGTACTTGGGCGATTGCGCCGTCCTTCACCTGGAACAATCTGTTTGTAGGTGCCAACTACCATAATGCCAGGATAACAGGGCTGGGGCAGTTAGGTTTGGATAGAAGCAGCATAAACGCCCTTGATGTCTACGAGATGTATGCATCGTATGACTTTGGCTTTGTCAAGCTGGGTGCTACGTTTGGTCGCCGCATAACCAAGAAGACTGCTATCGATGCCGTCACTGGTGCCCTCCTCGTCAGCCCCTTAATTCCTAGCGCCGACAATAACTCCAGGGTCACGCAATGGATGGTTGGTGCGACTTTCAAGATCACTCCAAGCGATTCGATCTTGACTTCCTACAGCCGTGCCTCTGAAAACAAGGTCTGGGACGGCCAAGACGGCAGGCCAAGGATCAGTCAGTGGGCCATTGGCTATGAGCATGCCCTCTCCAAGCGCACCGCCTTGTATGCGCAGTATGCGGCGCAGAGCCATAATAATTATTACAAAGATTATGGTTTCGTTTCTCTTGTCACGGACGGCCCGGTGGGTTACGTTGGTGCCAGCAACCTCGGCAGTAATTCTGACGCCTACCGCCGCGGCTTCGCCATTGGCTTCCGCCACGACTTCTGATCGCAGCTTTTTTAGCGATTCAGTCTAAAAAAGGGCGCCTCAGGCGCCCTTTTTTTATTTGGTGTGCCCAGCATGGGCACATACCTGCGGGTGCAAGTCCCGCCGTAAGCTGGTCACAGCGAACGAAGCGAATCGCAACTGCATGAGGGCGACCAAGAGTGGGGAGGAAGCGAGGAACGTAAAACCTGAGTCTTGAGGGAGGCTATATGTTCAGCGACACTTCGCGTCGAAAATTACGCCACCAGATGACGATTCGCTTAGCCGGGCTACGTTCGCGGGTGATAAACTGATCGCAGGGGGCCACAAAATGGAACTTCAAATCTACAGTGCATTCCGGGACAGTGGCGTTACTGGGAGAGTCGCGTGATCTGCGTCAACCGTGAAACCCTGAAATCCTTCGCAAGCAAGTACCTCTGCTGGAAAACGCCTGAAGACGCTGCCGTCATGCCAGAGCGGATCATTGCGCAAGTGATGAACATGGGCGACTACTCCGATGTTCAGGCGCTTGTCACGCTGGTGGGCGATGATGTGTTGCGTGAAGTTTTGACCCGCGCGGAAGCTGGGCAATTCAATGAACGCTCATGGGCATACTGGCATTACCGTCTTGGACTTGCCGACGTGGATCACGTGCCACCCCTGCCGGTGCGAAGGTTTGCATGAACCGCGTGTTTTCTCCGCATTGAATTGCCCCTCGACCATCGCGGCAGACCACACAAAATCAGTGTTCAAAAAGTACGAGTGCGCCGAAGCACCAGCAAATGCCGCTCGGCTTCAAGCCCCGGAATCGTGAGTGGATGCGCGACTTCGAGCTGCCACTCGGCGGGAAGGGCGGCAATCTCGGCTTGCGGCAACGCGCCTTTCATCGCGTAGAGCGCGCCGCCCTCCCTGACCCAAAGCCCTGCCAGCCGCACGAAGTCGGCCAGACAGGAAAAGGCGCGTGAAATCACGCCTTCCACGCCGCCGCCTGGAAAATCCGTCGCAAGGATCGTTTCGGCCCGACGGTTGACAATGGAAAGATTGTCCAACTGCGATTCGATTTTCGCTTGCTGCTGAAAACCCGCTTTTTTGCCAACCGATTCAATCGAAACCACCGACAGGGCGGGACAGGCGAGTGCGAGTGGTATGCCCGGCAGCCCCGCGCCCGAGCCGATGTCCGCCAGCGTGCGCAGGCGACCGATCCAGGGCAGCACAGTGAGCGAATCGAGCAGATGATGGGTAACGATTTCCCTGGGGTTACGGATTGCGGTGAGGTTGTAGACGCGATTCCACTTCAGCAGCAGTTCCCCGAAGGCAAGCAGGCGTGCAGGGAGTTCCGGCGCGGTGTCGATCCCGAGCGCGGCGATGCCCTCCATCAGTTCAGTGGCGTAGGCCGCAAGATCGCCCTTCACGGTTGCGCCGCCGCTTCGCGGCGCTTGAGCCATACCAACAGCAACGAAATGGCTGCCGGTGTCACGCCCTGTACCCGGCTGGCCTGGTCGATGGTCTCGGGTCGCGCTGCGCTGAGTTTTTGCCGGACTTCGTTCGAGAGTCCACGCACTTGCGCATAGTCGATGTTCTCCGGCAGACGCAAGGCTCCGGCCTGCGATTGACGGGCAATCTCGCCTTGCTGACGGTCGATGTAACCTTGGTATTTTGCCGCGATTACGATTTGCTCGATGACTCGTTCGTCAGCGATGTCAAGCTCGGGCGCGCCGGGCAGGGATTTCAACGCCTGCCAGACGACTCCGGGGCGGCGCAGCAGGTCGAAGTATCGGGCTTCGTTTTCCAGGCGGGTGCCGAGCGCCCGCTCCTGTTCGTCGGCTGGAATCGCTTCGGGGCGCGCCCATGCTTTTTTGAGCAAGCCGCTGCCGCGTTCGATGGCTTCGCGCTTGGCGCTGAACGCAGACCAGCGTGCGTCGTCGATCAGTCCAAATTCGCGGCCCTTCGCGGTCAGACGCAGGTCGGCGTTGTCCTCGCGCAATTGCAGACGATATTCGGCGCGCGAGGTGAACATCCGGTACGGTTCGGAAACGCCTCGGGTGATGAGATCGTCGACCATTACGCCGAGATAGGCTTCGGCGCGGCGCGGACTCCACGGCTCGATCCCCCGCGTTTGCAGCGCGGCGTTCAGCCCCGCGAGCAACCCTTGCGCCGCCGCTTCCTCGTAGCCGGTCGTGCCGTTGATCTGACCGGCGAAGAACAAGCCGCCGATTGCTCGCGTCTCCAGCGATGAACGCAAATGGCGTGGGTCGAAGTAGTCGTATTCGATGGCATAGCCGGGACGCAGGATGTGCGCGTTTTCCAAACCGGCAATGGAGTGGACGAGATCAGATTGCACATCGTAGGGCAAAGAGGTGGAAATTCCGTTTGGGTAAATTTCGTATGTTTCCAGCCCTTCCGGCTCAAGGAAAACGTGGTGACTGTCGCGGTTGGCAAAACGGTGAATCTTGTCTTCGATGGAGGGGCAATAGCGCGGCCCGACGCCTTCTATCACGCCCGTGTACATCGGCGAGCGGTCGAGGCCGGCGCGGATGATGTCGTGTGTGCGGGCGTTGGTTTGCGTGATCCAGCAGGGAAGCTGCGCCGGGTGCTGATCGGGTTGCCCCTGGAAGCTGAATACCGGCAGCGGCGTGTCGCCGTGCTGCACCGTCATTCTCGAAAAATCGATGGTGCGCGCGTCGAGCCTGGGAGGTGTGCCGGTTTTGAGCCGTCCCTGCGGCAGACCGAGTTCTTTCAGGCGCTCACCGAGTCGGGCTGCGGGCGGGTCTCCGGCTCGACCTGCCGGGTAATGCGTCAGTCCGACGTGGATCAGGCCGTTGAGAAAGGTTCCGGCGCAGAGAATCACTGCTTGCGCAGTGAAACGCAAGCCAAGCTGGGTGGTGACGCCGCAGACCTGTCCGGCTTCCACGATGAGATCGTCGACCGCTTGCTGAAAAAGCCAGAGGTTGGGCTGATTTTCCAGCCTTTGACGGATGGCGGCTTTGTAAAGCACGCGGTCGATCTGGGCGCGCGTGGCCCGCACGGCCGGCCCTTTGGAAGCGTTCAGAATGCGGAACTGGATGCCCGCATGATCGGCCGCAGCCGCCATCGCCCCACCGAGCGCGTCGATTTCCTTGACCAGATGCCCCTTGCCGATGCCGCCGATGGAGGGGTTGCAACTCATTACGCCCAGTGTTTCGAGGTTATGGGTCAGTAGCAGGGTGCGGCAGCCCATACGCGCAGCAGCCAGCGCGGCTTCGGTTCCGGCATGACCGCCGCCAATGACAATGACATCAAAATGGGTCTTGTTCAAGTGCATACGTTCCGGGTTCACGTCTTAGCGGAAATCCGGGAAAATCCGGGTGAATGTATCCATTTGGAGCGTTTTCGGTTCAAGTGCTTACATAGTCGGCCCTGAATAATAGCAAGTGTAGCCTAGGCGTATTCGCTCAGCGTCGGTGATGGTCAAGGGGGAGTCCTGGTGGATTTCGTCGTAGGGGCGCGATTTATCGCGCCCAAATTGCGGCGCTCGTGCTCATTGGGCGCGATAAATCGCGCCCCTACGAACATCCTCGCCCCTATGTGGCCGGCTCTCCACAGGAGGGGAATGTCTCAAAACCGCGCCATCATTCAGCTTTCTTCGTGCTGCCGTCCGCCGTGAAGCCCGAGTTGACGAAGCTTGCGGTAAAGATGAGTACGTTCGAGTCCGGTTTTTTGCGCCAGTTTGGTGATGTTGCCACGCTCCAGCCGCAGGTGATGCTCGAAGTACATGCGCTCGAATACCTCGCGCGCTTCGCGTAGGGGCAGATCGAACGAAATCGGGCTGATCATGGCATCCGAAACGGGCAGGCCGTTTTCAGGCAGATTGATTTCTTCTTCCGTCGAGTTTTGCGCCAGGTTGCGGATCATGGCGTACAGTTCACTGTATCCGCCATGCCAGTCGTGCCGGCGTAATTGGGACAGGGTAGCAGGTGAAAAACGGCGCAACGGCACTTCCTTGGTATCGACGAGATGACGCAGGATGCGGCAAGCCAGTTCGGGCAGATTGTCGCTGATGTCGGCAAGCGCAGGTACCCCCATCAGCGCATGGGAGAAAAGGCGCTCGACCAGGGTGGCATCCCATCCAGCGGCCAACAGTTCTTCCCGGTTTGAACTGCATGCGACGAGCAGCCGGAGATCGTATCGCTCGAGGCGGTCGACAATGGAGGACAGACTCTTTTGCTGGGAACGCGACAGCCGCTCCAGCGCAGAGAGGTACAGTTGCCCACCCTGGAATGTGGTCAGGCGCGCCAGATCATATGTGCCGTCGAGCGCGCCGAGATCGAGCCAGGGCGTCCCCGGCGTTTGCAGGCTGCGGGCGACGAGTTCGGCCAGATGATCCGGCCCGGTGGTTTGAAGCAGGATCAGCCGCGATTGTCCGGCGGCCTGGCGCAGGCGAAGGTACATCTCGCGTAGAGGCACGGAATCCGGGAAGGCCGCCAGGGTGAGCGACACGGGCGCAGGGATGGAGGGCTGGCGTTGCAGGCCGCGCTTGACTGCGGAAAGGAGCTTTTGCAGGGCAATGGGCTTTTCGAGATAGTCGATTGCGCCGATACGGGTTGCTTCCACAGCGGTGTCGATCGTGCCATGCCCGGACATCATTACCACCGGCATGGTCAATTGCCCGGACGCAGCCCACTCCTTGAGCAGGGTGATGCCGTCGGTATCCGGCATCCAGATATCGAGCAGAACCATATCCGGACACGAGGCATTGCGCACCGCTCGCGCGGTGGCAGCGTCTTCGGCCTGAACGACATCATGCCCTTCGTCTCGAAGTATCTCGGAGAGCAATTCACGGATGCCTATTTCGTCGTCAACGATAAGTATCTTTGCCATAATCAGTGTTCACCGTTCATCATGACCGTACGCAAACGAATGCGCAGGCCCGCGCCACTGCCATCACGATTGGCGATTTTTACCTCGCCTCCATGTTCAGTGACAATCTTTTTTATCATCGCCAAACCCAGCCCTGTTCCTTTAGCCTTGGTCGTAAAATAAGGTTCAAATGCGCGTGCCAGCACTTCCGGCGGGAAACCTGGCCCATTGTCCTGGCATGACAGTAGCACGCAATCGCCTTCTGTGCATGCGGCAAGGACGATTTCAGCATTATCCCGATCCATCAATGCGTCCAGCGCATTTTGCAACATATTGTGAACGATCTGGCGAATCTGGGAAGCATCTCCCATCACCTGCGGCAAATCGGCGGGGATTTGCAATACGATCTTGGCCGGATTGCTTTCATATAGAACAAGGATTTCGCGCATGAGTTCGCCAAGATCGAGGGGCGCGAGTGTGGGTGCGGGCAGGCGCGCGTAATCACGGAAAGCATTGATCAGATTCTTGACGGCTTCCACCTGGTTTACGATGGTTCGGGTCGAACGTTCGAGCATCTGTCGACCCGCTTCATCGAGCCCGGAAGAAAGTTTGACGGCCAATCGCTCGGCGGAAAGCTGGATCGGCGTCAGTGGGTTCTTGATTTCGTGCGCCAACCGTCGAGCAACCTCGGCCCAGGCTGCCGTGCGTTGCGCCTCGATCAGCCGGGTGATGTCGTCGAACACCACGACCCGCCCCCCTTCGGTGCCTTCGGGCAGACGCGAGCCGTGTATCAACAGAGTCATCGGGGGGCTGTCGGGGCGCGGAATTTCCAGTTCGGTCTGCCAGTCGTCTTCGTGGGAAGCGAATCCTTCAAGGAGCGCGTCGCGCAATACCGTATGCCGTGGCCAGTCGGCAAGCGTGATGTCCTCGAAACTGCTGAGCTCATCGTCAAGAATGTCGAGCGCGCCAGGGTTGGCTGCACGAAGGTTGCCCTCTGCGCTGAAAACCAGAACCCCGGCAGACAGGTGCGTCAGTACGCTCTCAAGATAGGCGCGGGCGGATTCGACTTCCACCCGGCTGTTCTCGGTTTGCGCGCGCGCTTCTTCAAGCTGGCGGGTCATCTGATTGAAGGAATGGGTCAGTATCCCCAACTCGTCCCTGGCAGGCAACGCCTGACGCGGGCTGAAGTCGCCCTGTGCAACGGCCTCGGTTCCTTCAGCGAGGATACGCAGCGGCGCGGCAAGCCGTCGGGCAAGGATGAACGCGACGGCGATGGCGGCGAGTAGCGCCATCAAAAGGGTCAGAGTCAGGGTCAAGGAATAGAGAAATTTCAGATCGGAACGCGCCAGAATCTGTTTCTGGTAATCACGATAGGCTGCCTCCACCGCTTCGGCGTTCTGGCTGAAAGTCTCCGGAACGAGTTGGGTCAGTTGCAGCAGGCGGGGCGTCACGGCTAGGCCACGGCCTTCGATCGGAACCAGGACACGGATGACCAGACGCCCGCCGGGGGTTTCTTCTTTTTTCACGCTCAGGCCACGCTCCTCGAAGGCGCGGCGCAACTCGTGGGGTAGAAGCTTATCCGGCAGCAGGCGGGCGGTATCACTGTCAGTCGAACTGACCAGCACCTGACCGTTCTTGCCGAATACGGTGACGCTGCCAACGCCAGCCCATTCGCGCAGGCGATTGACCTGTGCCGCCGAGATGCCCGTTTGACCTTGAGGTGCCTCGGTGCGAAGACTGGGAATGACTCGATACAGGGGGGAGTTCTCCACTCCATGAAGGTTTGACTCACTCACCCCGGCACCTTCGTTTATGCTCATCAGGGGGATCGTGTTCGAGGTGTGTTCAATTTCCAGGGCCATGGCAATAGCCTTGTCCTGGAGTTGTACGGAGAGATAGTCGAGCGCGTCCTGACCGAGGGCAAGACCGCCTTTGAGCGCGGAATCGACCCTTACGTCGAACCAGGATTCGATGCTGTACACGACGAACTGGATCGATACCGCGTACACCACCAAACCCGGCAAAAGCGCCATCAATGCAAACATCATTACCATTCGGTGCTTTAGCTGCGAGCCGAAGCGCCGTTTCTTGTGTTCGCGCCACAGCCGAATCAACTGAAAGACGACCGTTGACGCCAGCGTTACCGTGAGCAACCCGTAGATTGCGAGCAAATAATGATAGGTGCTGCTGAACAACTCGGTATTGGTGCTGATCGAGGCCAGGAGATAGAGTGCAAAGGCCACCAGAATGGCGGCAATGGCGACTGCGATGTTTTTCATTCTGCAACCATCACCGCGGGTTCTTCTTCTGGCAGTTCCTCTTCCAGCGGCTCTGGGATCGTCTTTTCAGGATCTGCCATTCCGGGCGTAAATGACCACTTTAGCCAGCCCGTACCGAGATCCCACTTGCCATTGGCCAAGGTGGAGAGTTGGAAGGGTTTGGGCAGCATGGCGGTATTATGAAAAAAACGCAATGTTACTTCATACCTGCTTTCTTCATTGAACGTACCGGGAGGGGCCACGTGCAGGTTGCGAATGCGCTCCATGGTATGCACGGCATCTTCCAGTGTATCGAAATTTCTGTGCAGGCCCCCGATATTGAGCCGGTAACTGCGGGTCATCGCGTGATAGGCAAGGCGATATTCGAGCCTGCGTTGGATGATCTGTTTGTTGAACCAATACCAGCGCGGATGTTCAATCCGCAGTTCGGTGACGAAATACAGTGCCACGCCATGCGCCAGGGCATCGATCAGTTTCTGGTTGAGATCGAAACTGAAGTCTGCGTTGAGCACATAGCCTTCCTCTGACAACGCGATTCTGGCATGGGTAATACGCGCAACGTCGGCTCTCGCCGGAACCGATGCCAGCACCAGAAATACGACCAACAGGCGACACAGGCACTTAACCCAGCCTGTTATTTTTGCGCAGGCAGGCATAGTAGAAGGCGTCATGTTCGGTCGTCGGCAACAAGAGAGAGGTTCGGCAGGTTTGTGGCATGAAAATTTCGGCATCCGGGTGACGCGCAAGAAAATGCTCGATTTGACGGTGGTTTTCGTCGTCAAAAACCGAGCATGTGACATAGAGCATTGTGCCACCATCAGCCAATGTATGCCAAAGTGTATCAATGATATTGGTCTGTTGTGCAACAAACCCGGAAATGTCGCTCTCGCGCCGCAACCACTTGATGTCCGGGTGCCGACGCACAACGCCGGAAGCCGAACATGGCACATCTGCAAGGATGCGGTCAAAGGGTTGGCCGTCCCACCAGGCATCCAGCGCGCAGCAATCGGCAACCATCACCCTGGCGGCCAGTCCGAGGCGGGCAAAATTATGGCGCATCCGCTCAGTTCGCAGGGGGTCGATCTCCAGTGCAGTGAGTTCGATATCGGCCTGTTCCAGCAAATGAGCGCCCTTGCCGCCGGGGGCGGCGCAGGCATCGAGCACACGCTCGCCGTCACGCGCGCACAACCACGGCGCAGCCCATTGGGCACCGGCATCCTGCACCGAAACCCTGCCCTCGGCAAAGCCCGGCAGCTTCGACACAGGCAGCGGATGCGTCAAAATCAGGGCGTCGTTTTCAAGCCGCCTCGCAGCGATCCCTGCATCGGACAGTTCGGACAGATAACCCTCAACCATGGCTCGTCGGCGATTGACCCGCAGACTCATTGGGGGATGGTGATTCCCAGCCGAGAGAATCGTTTCCCAATTGCTCGCATGTTCACGCTGAACACGTTCGATCCACCATCTGGGGTGGGCGTAACGTGCCGTTACATCCTCATCACGCCATAGCCGGATGTTGGCGCTTTGGCGCACGACGTTACGCAACACGGCATTGACGACCCCTTTGAGTCCGGTAGCCAGATGGGTGGCCGCTTCCACCGCCTGGTTCACCAGGGTGTGTGCCTGCTCCGGGCGTTGTTCGAGTCGATAAACTGCAACCAGCAACAAGGCATGAACAGACACGGGAAGCGGCTTGGAGAGAAAACGGCGAAGCGTGGCATCGCCACGTCCATATTCGCGCAACGAATTCCAGGTCAGGTCACGAATCGCGCCGCGTACCCCATTGCTCCAACCGGGGTTCTCGTTCAGTACGATCTCGTAACTTACGGTAAGATTTTTGCCTTCGAGTACGGTCGCAACCAGTTTCGCCGCCTGAAACAAGGCATGCGCAAGGCTGTCCGACTTGAGGGGCGTTTGCACTGTCCTGCGATGTTGTCTCATGATCTCGAATGACTCGAACCTGGAGGATGTTTCACGTGAAACATTGGTTCGAGTACAACAAGCCCTGACCTTACGTTCATTTACCGATAGATTGTCGCGTAAGTTCGTTATGCTGCTCCTGGATGGCCTGAGCCATTGCGTGTATTTCGTCCTGCATTTCTTTGAGACGGGCAAGTATCGACTGATCTCTATCTCTATTTCTGTCGACCTGAATCATGCCGTCCTTGATTTCAACCTTACCCTTGTTGGCGGCGATGTAATCCAGCAGGTCCAGATTCTTGCCCATCATTTCCGCGATTGCGGGAATCATGGCTTTAAGAATCCTGGCTGGAGCGCGAACATGCTTTTCGACCGTCTGGGTATAAGTTTCTTTCAGGCCATCCGGTTGATTCAATTTTTCGATTTCCGCTTCGGTTGCTGCAAGCACCTTATCAAGGTCTACCACGATTGTTTGGAGGGCATCACGATATTTGATTATGGCTTCCCGACGTTCCTTCGCGGTTGCCTCGGGCTTTACGGCATCCTGGTACTCTCGCTGTAATTTTTCCAATGGCCTGCCCACTCTATCGAGCATGGTCTTGTTATGTTCGACAATGACATCGTAGTGTGTCGCATAGATGCCGAATTTCTTGCGCGTCGCAATATTCGGGATATAGATGCCGCTATTGCGCGGGATGACTTCTTTTTGCAGGAAACTGGTAAAAGCCTGCCGCTGTTGTATTTCTCTGCTACATCCGGCAAACAACGCTACGAGGCAAAGCGCACAGAAAACTGCAACGAAGTAAAAACGCTTGTTCATGAAAAGAATACCTTTCCCGTGATCTCGGTCTGAACAGGGATTCAGCATATCAAAATACGGGTCGTCCCACGCAGAATCCGAGCAATAAAAAGACAAAACCGCCGGAGAGGAACGCTCGCACGGCGGTTTCGTGATCGTTATGGGAGTCAGATTTTTGGATCGTTGGCAGCCTTTGTTTTTTTGCTGCCGCGCTCGGCCATTCGCGTGATATGCCATTGCTGTGCAATGGAAAGAAGGTTGTTGACGACCCAGTACAGCACCAACCCGGAGGGAAACCACATGAACATGAACGTGAAGACGATCGGCATCGCCATCATGATCTTGGCCTGCATGGGGTCGGGCGGAGTTGGATTCAGTTTGAACTGCGCCAACATTGACGCCCCCATGATGAGCGGCAGGATGAAATAAGGGTCACGCACAGACAAATCCTGTATCCAGCCAAGCCACGGCGCCTGCCGCATTTCGACACTGCCAAGCAACACCCAGTAGAGGGCGATAAACACCGGGATTTGCACGAGGATGGGCAAACAGCCGCCGAGCGGGTTGATTTTCTCTGTTCGGTACAGATTCATCATCTCCTGCTGCATCTTGGGTTTGTCGTCGCCGTATAGCTCTTTCAATCGCTGCATGCGGGGCGCGAGCACGCGCATCTTGGCCATCGACTTGTAGCTTGCCGCTGAGAGCGGGAAAAAGATCGCCTTGATGATGATCGTCACGAGAATAATGGCCCATCCCCAGTTGCCGGTGAGCGAATACAGATTCGAGAGTAGCCAGAAGAGTGGCGCAGCAATGATCGTCAGGACTCCATAATCGACCACCAGCCTGAGACCGGGCGCGATTTCTTCGAGCTTGTCCTGGTCTTGTGGGCCGACGTAGAGTCGCGTCCCGATCTGTTTCGGCGCGCCGCCAGGCTCGATGGTGATGGGCGCGAGAATAAGGCCGGTTCTGTAGAGGCCGTTATCCATCTTCCTGGCGTAATATTCGCGTTCGACTTCCTGCTGCGGCAGCCAGGCGCTGACAAAATAATGCTGGACGATCGCCACCCAACCATTATCGGCTTTGGAAACAAACTTGGCCTTGTTAGCGTCGATGTCAGCGAAAGAAACCTTCTGGAACTTGGCTTCATCCGTATAGAAGGCAGGGCCGGTAAAGGTCTGTATGCCTCCGAACAACCCTCCAGCGGATTTTTCAGCGGGCTTGCCGTCACGCAGAAACTGGAAATAAGGCTCCGCAATCAGCGGGTTGTCGCTTTCATTGTGAATTTCATAGGCAACGTTGATCAGATAGCTGCCACGGGTGAAGGTGATCACTTTGATCACGGACACATTGTCCGCAGAGGGAGCCTTCAATCTCAGCACCAGTTCGTTCTGACCCTCTGCAAGCACCTGATCGCCTGCGGGCAATTCAAGCTCGGTGCGATGATCGGGCAGGCCCGTGCCAGGAAGAAAACCGGAACCAGCCTCAAAAATATGCTCCACACCGTTGTCGAGAATGACATAGTCATTTTCCGGGTTATCGGAAGCGCGATGCTTCAGAAGTTCGAGCCGAACGATACTGCCGCCCCTGGCGGAAATTTCCGCGCGTATCACATCTGTTTCCACCTTGATCCGCGCCTCTGCGGACGGAACCGGGGTTGTCGTCGGGAGCGTGACGGAGCGTGTGGAAGTCGGCACTGAATCATCGGGGACGGCGGCCCCTGGCGCTGAATCCAGAGAAGAAACGGCAGCAGGCGGCGATACGGTAGCGGGCTGGTTGTACTTTTCCCAGTTTGACCACAGCATCACGAGTGACATGACGAAAATGATGAGCGGAATGAGGCGGCGTTGATCCATCGGAGAAGTCGGAGAAAAGGGTTTTGCGGATGGTGAGAATGAAAAGGCGCAACTAAAGGCGCCCAAAAACGATAATGATACCCGTGAATGGTGTGCGCGTCTCTGCATGTGCAGGAGCGATTTGTACTCGGGCTACCCCGTCATTCATGTCGGGGATACTCCCTCCGTCACGCCCTGGGCGTATCAGCTCCCTCGTGAGGGAGGCTTGTTCAGGTGAGGATGTTGGCAGCAGCGCGCTCCCGGTTTTTGGAAAGCCGCCCCAACAACTGCCTGACATCCATGTTTAGCTCTGCACGGCGGGCGGTTCCCACTGATGCGTGAAGCCGAATAATCAAGTCGCAGGACGGCAGGTTTTCGCGCTGCCGCCGAAAGACTTCACGCGCGATGCGCTTGACCAGGTTGCGTCCGTTGGCGCGTCTGACCAGTTTCTTGGTTACGGTCAAGCCCAGGCGGGCGGTATCCAGTTCATTTGGCCGATAGTAGAGCGTGTAGAAACGACCCCGGAACGAACGCCGAAAAGCAAAAACGGATGAAAATTCATCCGTTTTCAGCAACCTGTAAGCCCGGCAAAAACCCTGCCCGTGTGGTACTGGACTCATGATTTCAAACGGCAAGACGGTGGCGACCCTTGGCACGGCGGGCGCGAATGACCGCGCGACCGCCACGAGTCTTCATGCGGACGCGAAAGCCGTGCGTGCGCTTGCGGCGAATAACAGAGGGTTGGTATGTGCGTTTCATGATCCTGCTGCCTGGAAAATATCTAATTTTCCATTAGACCAATCAAGGCCATGTTTGTCAAGAATTTCTGAGAGTTACCTTCCGGCCGAGCCGGTATACCGCCACGCTGGCGAGAAAATTCGGGTCGTCGACAATCACCCTGCCTTCATCGAACGCCAATCGCTTGTGGATGGCGATGCCGGACTGTGCACACAGCGCCTCGAAATCGTTGATTGTGAAGAAGCGGACGTTCGGCGTGTCGAACCACTGGTACGGCAGGCTCTTCGAGACCGGCATACGGCCATTGAGGATGCTCTGGCGATGCTGCCAGTAACCGAAGTTCGGAAAACTTACCACCGCCTCACGCCCCACACGCAGCATCTCGGCGAGGATGCCTTGCGTGTTGTGCATGGCCTGAAGCGACAAACTCATGATGACATGATCGAAAAATCCGTCGTCGAAGCCGGTCAGGCCGCGATCCATGTCCGCCTGGATCACGTTGATGCCATTTTCGATGCAGGCCAGGATTTTTTCCGGGTCGTTTTCCACCCCGTAGCCGCGCACTTGGCGCGTCTCGATCAGGTGACGCAACAGCCCCCCGTCTCCGCAACCGAGGTCGAGCACTTTCTCGCCGCGCCCGATCCATTGCGCGATCACATCATAGTCGTAGCGATAGCCGGCCATCTTTTACACCTCGATACGGTCGAACCACGCCGCGAGCACGGCATGGTATTGCGGATCGTCGAGCAGGAAGGAGTCGTGTCCGGCTGCACAGTCGATCTCGGCGTAAGTGACATCGCGCCCGTTGTGCGCCAGCGCGTAGACGATCTCGTGCGAGCGATCCGGCGAAAAGCGCCAGTCCGTCGTAAAGGCCACCACCAGAAAACGCGCCTGCGCAACCGCCAGCGCCGCCGACAGGTCGCCGTCGTGCTCGAAGGCAGGGTCGTAATAATCGAGCGCCCTGGTCGTCAGCAGATACGTGTTGGCATCGAACAACCGCGAAAACCTGTCTCCCTGGTGACGCAGGTAGGACTCGATCTCGAATTCCACGTCGTAGCTGTACATGGCTTTGCCGTGGCGCAGGTTGCGGCCGAATTTCTCGCCCATCGCGTCGTCGGAAAGATAGGTGATGTGCCCCACCATTCGCGCCAGTCGCAAACCGCGCTCCGGCAGAGTGCCATGCTTGTAAAAATGACCGCCGTGGAAATCGGGGTCGGTCAGGATGGCCTGACGCGCCACTTCGTTGAACGCGATATTTTGCGCAGTGAGTTTGGGTGCGGAGGCGATGGCCGCCACGTGGCGCACCCGCTCCGGATACTGCAAGGCCCATGAAAGCGCCTGCATCCCTCCCAGGCTGCCGCCGATGATCGCCGCGAAACTTTCGATGCCGAGCTTGTCCGCGAGTCGGGCCTGGGCGTTCACCCAATCCTCGACCGTGATGAAGGGAAAATCCGCGCCCCAGGGATGCCCCGTAGCAGGGTTGATCGAACGCGGCCCGGTCGAGCCGTGGCAGCCTCCCAGGTTATTGACCCCGATCACAAAAAATTTGCCGGTATCGAGCGGTTTGCCGGGACCGACCAGATTGTTCCACCAGCCGGAATCTTCTTCTTCACCGGCATGGCGGCCCGCTACGTGATGCGAACCCGACAGCGCGTGACACACCAGGACGGCGTTGCTGCGCGCGGCATTGAGCGTGCCGTAGGTTTCAAAAACAAGTTCGTAGCCGTCCAGGCGAGCGCCGCAACGCAGCGGCAATGCTTCGTCGAAGCGGGCCGTTTGCGGTGCGACGATACCGACGGACTGACGGGAAGGTTGCGGTTCGGTCATGTGTGTGTAAAGAGGTTACGGCGCTCATTGCGCGCGGGCGTCTATTCTGCCTGAGCGCGCTGGCGCTGCGGAAAAATAAAACCACCTTCAGGGAGAGGAATTTGCGCCGAGGCCCGCCCCCCACCCGAGGGCAGAGAGCGGGGTACTGCATGGGAGCGGATCACAAGCACTTGCTAGACCACAGCATCATCACTATAATGATGAGTGTCTTAACAAGACGCTTGAAACCCTTGACGTAAGGCTGTTTCATTTTAATCACCTCCTTTTGGGCGGTGATTAGCGAAGAAGCCCCTGCCACGGGGCTTTTTCGTTTCCGCCCCGCGCGCATTCTCCCACACATCCTGCGTGAAAATCTATACCGGATAGTTGATTTGGGTGAGCATGCCTAAAAAATATTCTATGTAGAAATGTCGCCCCCCATCAACGCATCTCAAACAACTCTTGGTGAAAGTACTTCGCCTCGAAGCCGTGCGACACCAGCCCCTTGAGCAGGGCTTGTCCAAATCCGCTGGGGCCGCAGAACCACAGCGAAGCGTCTCTCCATTCCAGCACTTCGACGCAGAGCTTTTCGGCATTCAGCAAAGGATCGCGCCCATCGACGAGCACATGCAGAGTCGTACCGGCTGCCTTGGCAAGTTGCGTCAGGTTCTCAACAAAGACCTCATCCGGATTTTTGACGCAATAAAACAGATCCACCGCGACTTTTGATGGAGCGTGATGGGCGAATTCTTCCATCCTCGCCAGAAACGGCGTAATGCCGATACCGCCCGCTACCCAGATTTGCCGGGGTTTGTCACTCTCGAAGCGGAAGCATCCGTATGGCCCTTCGACTTTCGCGCGATCCCCTTCCTTCAGTGTTTTGGGGAGGCGAGAAGTATGATCGCCGAGATTTTTCACGTGAAAGCGCAGCAATCCATCGTTTTTCCAGGCCGAGGAAATCGTGAACGGATGCGCTTCTCCGCCGTTGTTGCCGTAGAAGCTTACGAACGCGAATTGCCCTGCGTCATGCCCGTCCCAACGATCTTTGGGCAGGCGGACATGCACTTCCATCACCTCGTCGCTGGCGCTGTGCTTCAAGGTCTCCACCACTCCGAGCGCCCGGCGCTGATGACCAATCTGGCGCGTCAGACTCAACACCGCGCCCACCGTGCCGCCCACCATCAGCAACAGGGAAACCCAGGCTATCGGAGAAAGGGATGTCCAGTGAGCAAACTTGATCAGGTATACCGAATGGAACACCAGCACCAGATAAGCAACGGCAATAATGCGGTGCGTATGGAAGAAATAACGGTACGGAAACCTCTTGATGAGCGCCAGCGCGATCAGCACTGCCGCAATGTAAAACGTCCACTCGCCCAGGAACTCCGCTATTTTGCGCATACCCCGAACATGATGCTCCAAACTTTCCCAAAGAGAGAGCTGTATCGACTCGTCGACCACCGGGCGCGGGCCGCGCTCCGGCTTCACCAGCCATCCCCAGCCTACTGCCCATTTCGCACCCGTCGCCCATAGCCAGTGCACCGCGCCTGTCGCCAGCGCGGTAATGCCCAACCACTTGTGCAGGCGATAGCTTTTGTCCAGCCCTCCAAGCCATGGCTCCAGCCTCACCGGGCGAATCGCCAGTATCATTGCCAGACTCATCGCCCCCATCGCAATGAAACCCGTGTAGTCGACCACGACGGCGCGCAACTTGAAAAAGTCGTAACTTCGCGCCCAGGGTTGTTCGGCGAGCAGCCACAACACCGTCAGCGCGCCAAACAATACGCCGTAAATCCACTTGATCTGCTTCATTGCAAGACTCCCTGAACAATAACAGTGACAGCGCGAAGTCTAGCAATCGGTCTACGGGCGAAATGTATGGTTATGTATGTAGTTAGCCTGAACAATAACAGGTGTAGCCCGAGCGCATCCACTCTGTGACGGTGAGATGGTCTGATGAACATTCGTAGGGGCGCGATTTATCGCGCCCAAATTGCGGCGCTCTTGCTCATTGGGCGCGATAAATCGCGCCCCTACGACTTGACCATCACCGACGCAGGGCGAATACGCCTGGGCTACATTTGCTATTGTTCAGGGCCGACTATGTATGAGTTTCTACTGCCCCAACGCCTTCAATATCAACGTATCCCCGCGCTGCGTGAATTCCAGTTGTTTGAGCACATTCATGCCCAGCAAAACGATATCGTCATCATCCATGCCGGGATTGAGCGTGGCATGTGTCTGGCGCAGAACGAACGGGCCAAAGGCCAGTTCGTCGATGAGGGTCATCCGGGCGGTAACGGTTCCGTTGGCGGTGGAGACCTGAATCGGCGGGCCGATGGCGCGCAGGCCGAGTTGTGCGCCCATCTTGGCAGGCAGTGCAACCTGAGTCGCCCCGGTATCGAGCATGAAGGTGACGGGCTGATCGTTGATAAGACCCGGCACGAGGTAATGTCCGGCAGGATTGCGCTTCAGAACAAGTTCTGAGGACGCGCCGGGGGCGACGGTGAGATGACGGTTGGGGTTGGTGCGCCGATCCTGCACGCCCTCGAAGAACAGCCACAACACGCCGATCAGCGCCAGCGCCGCCAGCCAGGCCATGCCCCGGCCCATCGGGCGGGCCATATCCTTTTCACGCGGGGGAGTATCCATTGGCATCGAGATATCAGGCAAACGCCTGCCCGTGTTCACGGGTAGCGTGGAAGGTGACTTTCGGCCATTTTTCCATCGTCACCTCCAGGTTGTAACGGCTGCTGGCGAGGTAGACGAGATTGCCGTCGACATCCCGGCCAAGCCGCAGTGCCTGTTCCCGCTCGAAGTTGCGGCGGGTGGTTTCGTCGGGAAAGGTGAGCCAGCGCGCGGTGTGGATGTCGGCATTGTCGAAGATGGCATCGACCTTGTATTCGTCTTTCAGGCGTTGGGCAACGACCTCGAATTGCAGTTGTCCGATTGCGCCCAGCAGCATTTG
>JGI24702J35022_10000309_pt1 | contig 28870 bp, 18 predicted proteins | sample TergutTh196P4_FD_35022 | JGI IMG/M metagenome (IMG submission 35022)
CGGTACGCCGACACGTTCACCCCATATCACTAACTGTTCGACGGCGGCAGCGCGAAAGGTATCGGCAGCGCCGAGGAAAACGGTGAATCCGTTTTTCTTAAACTGATAGGCTAATTTTCCTATTGTGGTAGTCTTCCCTACCCCATTGACGCCTACTACCATGATCACATAGGGTCGGGAAGATTCGGGGATTACAAAATTTTCGGCATCTTGCGATTGATTTTCCATCAAAAGTGTAACGATTTCTTCACGAAGTAACCGAGTTAATTCGTCGGAAGTGACGTATTTATCGGTAGCCGCACGTTTTTCGATTCGTTTAATAATCTTCAGTGTAGTTTCGACGCCAACATCCGAAGATATGAGCACATCTTCCAGATTATCAAGCACATCATCGTCGACTTTACTTTTGCCGATCAACGCATGCGTTATTTTGGAAAAGACGCTTTCTTTTGTTTTCGAAAGCCCTTTATCTAAAGTTTCCTTTTTCTCTTTGCTAAAAAATCCGAATAATCCCATTTTTTACGTACATTTTTCGGCAAAGGTAGTATTTCTTTTCGATAAATAAAAAAATGGATTAAAAATCCGCGCGAGCTTAATTCATTCTATTCTTGTAGTCATCATAGGTAAATGTTCGATACAGCTCTAATGCGCCGTTTTCGCGCAGGAATGCGATAGATGGATGGGGAATGCCGTTGAACAGCGTTGTTTTCACCGTTGTATAATGGATCATGTCTTCAAAGATGATTTGATCGCCGGGTTCGAGCGGTTTCTCAAAAAGCCAGTCGCCCATAAAGTCGCCACTCAGGCAACTGCATCCTCCGATGCGATACCTGTTTTTTTCGTTCACCAAGATATCCTGACCGGCGTCGATAGCGCCTCTGATGTCGGGTTTATAAGGCATTTCCAAACAATCGGGCATGTGGCAAGAAAAAGAGGCGTCGATAATCGCCGTTTTAAAACCGTTATTTTCCACGATGTCGATGACTGTTGTCAACAAAAATCCTGTTTGCCAAGTAAATGCACTTCCCGGCTCAAGTATTACTTTAAGATTTGGGTACCTTTCACGAAATGATACAAGCAAAGCAATGAGATGCTCCACATTATAATCTTTGTGCGTCATCAGATGTCCGCCACCCATATTCAGCCATTTTATTTGTTTTAAAAAACGTCCGAAGCGCATTTCGACCACGGTTAATAATTTCTCCAAATCGAAAGAAGTCGATTCGCATAAGGTATGAAAATGCAATCCTTCCACCCCATCCGGCACAGATTCACCGAGCATATTGGCCGTAATGCCCAACCGCGAACCGGGTGCACAGGGATCATACAGTTTCGTACTTACGAGCGAATATTCGGGATTGATGCGTAATCCGCAGGAAATTGGTTTGCCGGAAGAGGCGATCTGCGGATAAAATCGGTTAAATTGCGACAACGAATTGAACGAAATATGGCTACTACAGGCGATAAAAACGGGGATATTTTCATCGGTATAGGCTGGTGAAAAGGTATGTGCGGCGCTTCCCATCTCTTCGAGGGCAAGTTGTGCTTCATGCACCGAACTGGCAGTCGATTTGAAACCGTATTCCCTGAATACAGGGAAGGTTTTCCACAAAGCAAAAGCCTTGAATGCCAGAATAATTTCTACTCCGGCCCGATCGTTTACGTTCTTTATCAAGGAAAGATTACGTCGTAGCGCCGATTCTTCCATCACATAGCATGGTGAAGGGATTTTTAAAAAAAAATTCATTTTTTTAAAGAATTAAGAAATGATCTTCGTGTTAAAAAAATCTGTCTCATATAAAATGGGGACTATTATGCGCTAAATTTTTTTAAGTTTCGCATATTTCAACAAAAGAGTCTTTACTCCTGTATTGTTGAAATTGACGGTTGCTTTTGCATTGTTTCCTTTTCCTTCCATAGAAATAATGATGCCTTCTCCGAAACGGTCATGAAGCACCATATCTCCGGTGGTAAAACCGATTGTTAATGCCAAATTTTCTACTTGTTTTGTGTCTGAAGTATCCTCTGCATCCAAGGCGCTGCTTGCGGATTGTTTGGTATCCCGGATTTTTTTGAAAGATTGTAAAGTACGTTTCGGGGTATCCTCTGTATCCCACGCCTTATTGACGGTTTGTTTGGCATATTTAGGGATGGTATCCGCATCATAAAACGGAAATTTTTTCTGAGTGTTACGGCGTTCAAAACCGGGATAATGATCGTTATCAAAATTGAAGGCAGACTTTCCCCAACGTTGGACAGGTAGCTCGATGTTTTCGGGGTATTCGAGGTATATTTCATCGATATCATCGATGAAAAAACTGGGTGTTGCCGTATTGTTTTGTCCGTTTCTATATCTGTTTTCAGCATGGGTGATGATACAATTTTCTTTTGCCCTTGTTATTGCGACATAAAACAAACGCCTTTCTTCTTCAATCGACTTCAGGTTAAAGAGGGATTGTGATGAAGGGAACAGGTCATTTTCCATTCCGACGATAAAGACATTTTTAAACTCAAGTCCTTTTGCCGAATGGACTGTCATCAGGGTAACCTTATCGGCGTTTTCATCTTTAACATTATCCTGGTCGGTCATCAGTGATACTTCCATCAGGAAATCGGATAAGGAGACATTTATCGAACCCTCTTCCAGTCTGAGCGAAACGAACTCAGCCATTGCATTCAACAGTTCGTTCACATTTTCCAGTCGGCCAATACTTTCGAGTGATTTATCCGCTAAAAAAGCGGAATAAATGCCGCTCATATCAAGGGCTACTTTACCGATTTCACCGGCGTTCAGCCCATTATTTAACCTTTGCATTTCTTCTATCAGTTCCTTGAAATGCATTATTTTATCGGCGGTTCCTTTGTTGAGGTCAACCTGATAATTGACAGGTGAAACAATCACATCCCACATGGAGACATGGGCAGCGATGGCGGCATGTTGTAGCTTATCGACGGTTGTACTGCCGATACTGCGGACAGGATAGTTGATGATACGTTTCAGGGCTTCTTCGTCAGCCGGATTCACTATTACACGCAAATAGGCTAATGAATCTTTTATCTCTTTGCGCTGATAGAATGATTGGGCGCCATAAATTTTATATTTTATCATCCGTTTGTTCATAGCCTCTTCAAGCGTCCTTGACTGGGCATTTGTGCGGTAAAGAACTGCAAAGTCGGAATACGACCGTCCTTTTTCCTGCATCATCTCGCCTATTTTACTTGAAACAAGATAGCTTTCTTCATAATCGGAATAGGCCGACAGCACGGTTATCTTATTCCCTTTTTCATTTTTAGAATAGACTGTTTTTCTTATTTGCTCTTTATTCTTATCTATCAAACTATTAGCTGCGTTGACAATGTTTTGTGTCGAGCGGTAGTTCTGTTCTAATTTAAACAACATACCATCCGGATAATTCTCTTGGAAGCGAAGCATATTATCTATGTTAGCGCCGCGAAATGAGTAAATACTTTGCGCATCATCGCCAACGGCAAAAACATGGTGATGATGTTCACACAGGCGGGCGACAATCAGATGTTGTGCAAAATTTGTATCCTGATATTCATCCACCAAAACATAACGAAACTGCTTTTGATACTTGGCAAGCGTCTCCGGGTGGTCGCGGAACAAAATATTGGTATACAACAGCAGGTCGTCAAAATCCATGGCTCCTGCTTGGAAGCAACGATTCTGATACCATTTATAAATTTCGCCGATAAGCGATATTCCGTTCCTCCGGTCTTCTTCTATTAATTTATGGTTTCCAACATAAGCGTTACAGGTAATCAGCGAATTTTTAGCGTTGGAGATACGGTTTTGAACCAACCCCGGACGATACACTTTCTCATCAAGTTTCAATTCTTTCAGGATTGTTTTGATTAGATTTTTTGAATCTGCCGTATCATAGATAGTAAAGTTGGGAGGAAAGCCAATAAACTGTGCTTCCCTGCGTAAGATACGATAAAAGATAGAATGAAACGTACCCATCCACAAGTAACGCGTACTGTATTCGTTTATCAAAGAAGCAATCCGATGTTTCATCTCGCGCGCCGCTTTGTTTGTAAAAGTGAGCGCCAGTATCGTATGGGGTTGGTATCCATTGTGCAATAAATGAACAATCTTATAGGTCAACACACGTGTTTTCCCTGAACCGGCGCCTGCAACCACAAGTGATGGTCCCTTATCATATAATACCGCTTCACGCTGGCTGTCATCAAGTTGACTAAGATAATCCTTCATGAGAATAATTACGAATTATAAATCCCCTTTAAAGAGGGATGTTGATTTCCGGGTCGTAAAAAGACTAAAATTTGATAAAAGAATAAACATATCCTTCTTCACTCTGTAAGATTAAACGTCGCTTGTTTATCTTGACAATTGTAAATGAACGATTTGTGCTTTTCCAGTCGGAAAAGTCAACAATGCCATTGTCGGTGACCACAATAGATAAAGTATTATCATGCTGTGTTCTCATGCCGGTATAAACCAAATAACTATCCCATTCCGGCATATATAGTTGAAGAGAAAAAATCGAATTCGATTGAAAATTATACCATACGGTATCAACCTGAGAAATATTTCCGTTGATATCCACTGACTTTAATTGCCATTTACCTGCTATGGGTAAAAATTTCACGTTTTCGCAGGCAACAAAAAGCATCGAGCAGCACAAAATGATAAAGCAACTTTTCATACGTAAAAGAATTATGAATTATAAATTATGAATTATGAATTAAGCGTTTTTGCATAAACGCTTGGGTGTGATTAAAATAACATGACTGTTTCATACGTAAAAATAATAACTTAAAAAACCAAGGGGGGATTCTTAGGGTTGTAAATTGCCAAGATTTTTTATTTCATTGATAAAAAAAGGTGTTTCCTGGTAAACATAATAGTTTAGCCAGTTAGTAAAAAGAAGATTAGCGTGTCCACGCCAGCGAACCACAGGCGCTTTTGAGGGATCATTATCTGCATAGTAATTGGCAGGAACGGTTATCGGCAAGCCTTTTTGCAAATCGCGGACATATTCATCGTGTAATGTGTTGGGGGCATATTCGGAATGTCCGGTGATAAAAAATTCGCGTCCTTCGCGTGCTACTATCAAATAAACACCTGCTTCGCGGCTTTCGGAAAGCAATTTAAGTTTCGGTATTTTCAGGATGTCGTCCTTTCGTATTCCGGTATGTCGGCTGTGAGGCACAAAAAACACATCATCAAACCCTCGAAAGATAGGGTGATAGGGGTCGTTCATCGTATGTCGGAAAACGCCGAACATTTTGGCGTCAAGATCATATTTAGGTACGCCATAAAAATGATAAAGACCGGCTTGGGCTGCCCAACAAATAAACAGGGTGGAAGTAACGTGTGTACGGCTCCAGTTGAAAATGGTCTTCAGTTCTTCCCAGTAGGTCACATCTTCAAACAACAGTTGTTCCACCGGCGCTCCGGTAATGATCATTCCGTCGTAGTAATCGTCACAAATTACATCAAAATCCTTATAAAACTGTTGCATATGTTCGACAGGCGTATTTTTCGGTTGGTGACCTTTGATCTTCATAAAATCAAGCTCCATCTGTAAGGGTGAGTTGCTTAGCAGACGAACAAGGTCGGTTTCTGTCGTTATCTTCAAGGGCATGAGGTTCAGCACAACGATTCGCAACGGACGTATATCCTGTGTAGAAGCGCGAAGCGAATCCATCACGAAAATATGTTCCTTTTTCAGCAATTCGATTGCAGGAAGATTTTTCTGTAAATTTAATGGCATATTGTTAGACTTTTCATATCAATACCTGTTTGAAGATGCAAAGATAAAACAAGTTGAGAGACCTGCAAAAAAAATTTTTTATCTTCTTGGAAATTATCCTGCAACAAGAATGCGATAAAAAGTAATAATCCTAAAAAAAATCTTATTTTTTAGGTGTAGAATCAAAAAAATCCGTACCTTTGCCGTGTTGAAAATTATTTACTATCAAATATAAAAAAAAATTTACCATGGACAAAGCAACAACAACAGTTAGCAGGCGTACATTTTTGTCGAGCGCCGCTATGATTAGCGCTTCAGGCGCTTTGGGTACCGGATCATTTCTCACTTCCTGTTCCGGCGGAGAAAAAAACGAAGATAAGTTGATACCGTTACGGCCTTCAGAAGAGGTGTACATACCGGTAGACCTTGGCGACAAGGCTATTGAAGGCAGGCCTCTTAGGGCGGCGTTAATTGGCTGTGGGAATCGCGGTACGGGCGCTGCATTAAATTTTTTGGAAGCCGGTGATGGCGTGTCTATCGTAGCATGTGCTGATGCTTTCAAGGACAGGTTAGAGCGTTGTCGCGCCGCCTTGAAAGAGAAAAACAATGAAATCGCCGATAACATGTGTTTTACGGGTCTCGACGCCTACAAAAAGGCTTGCGAAACGGATGTCGATCTGGTGCTCATTGCTTCACCCCAATTATTTCATCCCGAACAGTTTTTGTATGCTATCGAACATGGCAAGCATGCATTTGTAGAGAAACCGGCTGCCGTTGATGCCGTCGGGTTCCGCTCCTATATGATGGCCGTAAGACTGGCGCGCACTAAAGGGCTGTGTGTAGTTCCCGGTACGCATTGTCACTATAATCGCGGATATCTCGAAGCATACAAAAGGGTGCAAGAAGGCCATATAGGTCGTATTGTTTCGGGCAATGTGTGGTTTTGCCAGGGTGACATCGGCTTTGTACGTCGCCGTCCCGAATGGTCGGATGTAGAATACATGATACGCGACTTCTTCAATTGGAAATGGCTGTCAGGCGACCATGTAGTCGACCAGTTTGTACATGCGATAGATATTTTCTCGTGGTTCTCACATATGAAACCGGAGAGGGTACTCGGCATAGGGTCGCGTCTTCGCAGGTATTCCGGAGATATTTATGACAATTTCGGTATGGATTATGATTACGAAGGCGGCATACAAGTACGTGGTATGGCGCGCCAGATCGACAACTGCGACGGTCGTGTCGGTGAGATCATACAGGGAACGAAAGGATCGTTTCATAGCACGAACAATGCGACCTTTGCCATTCATGACCTTGAGGGGAATGTTGTATGGGAGTATGACTACGAAGGCGCAAAGGCACAATTTAAGCAACACAACCCGTATGTGTTAGAGCATGTCGACTTAATCAACAACATTCGCAGAGGCACTGTGGTCAATAATGCCGAATTTACAGCTACCTCGTCCATGGCCGGTATTATGGCGCGTGAATCGGCCTATACGGGTAAGATTTATACATGGGCAGAGATGACGCAATCCGACATGAACTTCATGCCTCCCAATCTGACGTTGGATAAACAAATGGACATGAGCAAGCTCACGCCTCCTGTTCCGGGTTCAGAGTCAAACCAGGATTCGCCCTTCTGGTTATAACAGGTTTCACACATAAAACAAACAACATGAAACCGAGAGAAAGAGTCTTACGCGCATTTCGCCTGAAAGAGGGATTACCCGATAGAGTTCCCATTCAATTTGATTTGAGCAAAAATCACCTTGATTATTTTGCAAAAAAACTGAATCTTCCGTTGGAGATTACCGACAATCTTTACGAAGATGTAACGTGGCGTATCAGCGGCAATAATGTTCGCACAGCATTAGGAAGCGATGTGGTTGTTACCGGCGCTTCGGTTAGCGCCGATTTTGAGATCGTCCCTAATTCCGACGGCACATGGCTCAACGAATATGGTATGTTGATGCGCCAGGGGGATGTATATGTTGAGGTGGTAGGTTATCCTTTGGCTCATGCACAGACAAAAGCTGACATTGATACCTTTACGCTGCCCGATCCATATGCTCTGGGTCGTTATCTCGATACGGAACGAATCGTTGCGCAATACAAGGATGATTATTTTGTCATCGGCGATGTAGAGGTCACCATCTTTTCATTAGCGCAACAACTTGTCGGCCTTGAAAAATTATTAGTAGATATGATGCTTGAGGCTGAATATGTTCAACCTTTATTCGAGAAATGCACAGAATTTCAGACTAAAGTGGCTATAGAACTGATAAATAGGGGTGTCGATGCGATATGGTATGGCGACGATTTCGGCACACAGAACAGCCTTCTTATGCCACCTGAAATCTTTAGAGAGCAAGTCAAACCCTGGTACAGCAAGATGAATGACCATTTAAAGGCTGTTAATGCCGACATTCTGCCTATCCTTCATTGCGATGGGGCGGTACGTCTGCTACTCAACGACATCAAAGAGATGGGGTTCGATGTATTCAACCCTGTGCAGCCCGATGTACCGGGGCACTCTGCACAGGAACTGAAGTCGGAATTTGGTGATATGCTTGTATTCTGGGGCGCGATAGACCAACAGCATTTGCTGCCATACGGCACAATAGAGGAATTAGAAACCGATATAAAGGAAAAAATCGAAACATTAGGCAAAAACGGCGGATATATGATTGCTCCTGCTCACATCATTCAGGACGATGTAAGTCATGAACGGGTGGAACAATTCATCGCTTTGAGTCTGAAACATGCCCGGATATATTAGTATCATCATTGTGAAGATGGCAAAAAATTCAGTAACATGACTAATGCCGTATTGACTGTGCGTTGAATATTTTGTTCGCGTAAAGGGGTGAAATGGAATTTGCGGGATATAACGGCTTCTTTGTTTGCTATCGCAATCCAAACAGTTCCCACCGGTTTTTCGGGTGTGCCGCCACTTGGGCCGGCTATGCCGGAGGTTGCTATGGCATAATCACACCCTAACACCTGCAAAGCGCCTTTGGCCATTTGTTCCACTACCGGCTTGCTGACAGCGCCATGTTGCACTAAGTCGCTATTGGAAACGCCCAACCGACGATGTTTCACTTCGTTGGAATAGGCTATGATACTGCCCATGTAATAATCGGAGCTTCCCGGCACAGAAGTCAGTAAGGAGGCTATTGCACCTCCCGTACAACTTTCGGCTGTACCGACTGTCAAACCTTTCGCACGAAGTTTATCTCCGATCAAGACTTCGATATTTTTTTCTAAATCGGTGATAATATAATCCTGCAGTATGTCTTTCAATTGTTGTTGTAACACGGCTGTTGTTTCTTCCGCCATTTTTTCATCCTCACAATACGTTGAAAGGCGCAGACGGATAATACCCGACTGAGGCAGGTAAGCGAGTTTAACAACCGACGGCAGGTTGTTTTCAAAATCAGTCAGTTTGATAGCAAGCGCTGCTTCGGGGATGCCGGAAACGCAGATTGTACGATGCCTGATATAGATGTCACGACGAAATTTCTTTTTCAAACGCGGTATGACTTCATTTTCCATTAACCACTTCATCTCAAAAGGCACTCCGGGCATGGAGACCAGCACTTTATCATCTTGTTCGAACCAGGTGCAGGGCGCCGTTCCGGCTTCATTTTGTATGATGGTTGCTTTTTCCGGCACATATGCCTGATTATGTGTCAGTTCGTTCATGACGAAACCCCTTTTGCGAAACATGTTTTCGATATGGTTATATACTACTTGCGAAAAATACAGGGGTGTATCGAAATATTCGCAAAGCGTTTTCAGGGTGATATCATCTTTAGTAGGCCCTAATCCGCCGGTTATCAAGACAACAGGCACACGGTTACATGCCTCTTCAAGCGCTTTTTTGATATCACTAACCTCGTCGCCGACAGCTACCTTACGGCTTACCTGAAAACCGTTGTCATTTAAAATTTTCCCCATCCAGGCAGAATTGGTATCAACCACCTGCCCTATCAATAACTCATCTCCAATTGTAATAATCTCAACTTTCATATTTAATGGAATAACTGAATAACTCGAAACGCTAATACAGGTTTTTTGAAAGAAATTTTCGGGGATCACCGCAAAGTGTTTTGCGTCGGATAGCATAATCCTGTAATTGCTCTTCACTGATGCGTCCTATCGTAAAATAAGATGATTCGGGATGAGCAAAATAAAACCCGGCTACCGATGAAGAAGGCAATAAAGCGCCGTTTTCCGTCAGAACGATTCCAATGTTTTCTAAATGCAATAATTTATCTACTTTGAACATCAATCCCTGATCCGGCAGCGAAGGATAACCGACTGCTGGGCGAATACCATGATAATGTGCTTTATGCATTGCTTCGATAGTTAAATTTTCGTCCGGTGCATAACCCCAGTATTCTTTGCGTACTTTTTCATGCAGTCGTTCTGAAGCAGCCTCAACCAAACGGTCGGACAGGGTTTGTGTCAGTATTCGCATGTAGCTGTCGTTTTCATATTGCCGCAGCAGCGCTTCGATCTTTTTGCCGACAGTAACGGCAAAAACACCGATATAACCGGCAAGTCCTTCCGGTTCAGGCATGATATAATCGGCAAGCGACAAACACGCGCCTTTCTCGTTGGGTGTCTGTTGGCGTAAAAACGGAATTGTAACATATTTATTATGTGTACTATCACCGCCGCTTTGGGGAGAGATATTTTCATTTACCGGATTTGAATTTTTTAAAACAGTCACATCTTCGATACGTATATCATCGCCGACGCTGATGGCGGGAAAAAACCCGTAAAGCGCTTCACAACAGGCCGGATTGTTATGCTCAGAAATGATTCGGTCTAATAATTGTCGTGCGTTCTTATATAATTTCCATGCTTCTTCGGCTTTTGAATAGTCTGCTTCCTGTTGTTCATTCAACCAGGCTTCATAGCATCCTTCGCAATCATGTAATTGTGACAAACCGGCATATCGTCCTTCTAATTTCCAAGCATTAAAAAAGTATTTCCAATTGATATAGGATAAGACCTCTTCCACCGGAAGGTTAATCCGGTGGATACCGTTTTGATTAGGCGCTTTCGTCTTGTTATATATAACCCAGTCTGTTTGCAGGCGATTTTTTCGTGCATCCGACAAGGAAAGCAACCGTTTCGTATCAGCAGAAGCCTGATGTGTGACACGCAAACTTTGATACTCCTTATTCAGTTCACGAATAAATGGGTCACGCACATCGGGGTTCAGTAGTTTGGCTGCTATTACCGGACTTTGGGAGGCATCTGTAACATGTATCACGGGATAATCGTAACAGGGCGCTATCTTTAACGCGGTATGCAACTTTGAGGTTGTCGCCCCGCCTATCAGTACCGGAATTTGCATTTTCGCCTTTTGCATCTCGCGCACTACATGTATCATCTCGTCTAATGAAGGGGTGATAAGTCCCGAAAGACACAATATGTCCGGTTTTTCTTCCTGCAATGCGGTTAGTATGATTTCGGCCGACGTCATCACACCGAGGTCAAGCACCTCATAGTTATTGCATGATAATACGATTGATACGATATTTTTCCCGATATCATGTACATCACCTTTCACGGTTGCGAAAACAATTTTCCCAGCCTTCCCCGATTTCTTTTTGTTTTCCGGCGGCGCCCCCTGGTTCCCAGATTTCTCCGGCTTCCCTTGTTCTATTGCCGGCTGTAACAGTTCAACGGCTTTTTTCATAGTACGAGCTGTTTTAATGACTTGTGGGAGAAACATTTTCCCTTCACCAAACAGATCTCCTACCTTGTTCATTCCGTTCATCAACGGTCCGTTAATGATATCGACAGCCTTTTCGTATTGTTGTACTGCTTCTTGTAAATCAATATCCAAATAGTTGTCAATACCCTTCATTAACGAATATTCAATACGTACTTCCAAGGGTTGATTACGCCATTCGTCTTGTGATTTTTCCTGTTTGCCCGGAGACGGTTCGCTATGATTCTGCGCATATGCGATTAACTCATCTGCAGCTTCCGGACGATGCGCAAGTATCACATCTTCCAATAAATTCCTGAAAGAAAGTGGTATTTCGTTGTATGTAACTGCTGAAGAAGGGTTTACTATTCCCATATCCAACCCTTCACGGATGGCATGATATAGAAATACTGCGTGCATGGCTTCGCGTACATTATTATTACCGCGTAATGAAAACGACAGGTTGCTTATACCGCCGCTAACTTTGGCGTAGGGTAGATTTTTCTTTATCCAACCGACGGTGCGTATAAAATCAAGTGCATAGCGGTTGTGTTCGGGCATACCGGTAGCAATAGCCAACACATTCGGATCGAAGATGATATCGTATGGCGGGAGACCTGTTTTTTCTGTCAGCAATTTATAGGCGCGGGCACAAATCTCAATCTTTCGTTCATAACTATCGGCCTGTCCTTTCTCGTCGAAGGCCATCACAATAACTGCCGCTCCAAGCCGATGTATGCGTTTGGCGCGTTCCAGAAACACCTTTTCGCCTTCTTTGAGGCTGATCGAATTAACAATACTCTTACCTTGCACACACATCAGTCCTTGTTCGATGACTTCCCATTTCGAAGAATCAATCATGACGGGAACGCGCGCAATATCCGGTTCAGATGCAATAAGGCGAAGAAAATTTGTCATTTCATGTACTGCATCGAGCAGTCCGTCGTCCATGTTTATGTCTATGATCTGAGCGCCGTCTTCCACTTGTTTGCGGGCTATCATCAGCGCTTCGTCGTAGTTTCGCTCTTTGATAAGCTTCAGAAACTTACGTGAACCGGCTACATTGCATCTTTCACCTATATTGACAAAATTATTTTCCGGTTTTACTTCGAGCAATTCCAGCCCGGACAGCCATAAATCGCTACTTCTTGTTGCCGGTGTGTGGGGTGAATTGGAGTTCATCAGATCATTGTAATCCGTTATTTCATCTTTGTCGGAGGTATTATTAAGGTATACTTCCTTGATTAATTTCCGGAATTGAGCAACATGCGCCGGCGTTGTACCGCAACATCCTCCGATGATATTCACAAGCCCTTCATCCACAAATTCTTTCATCTTCGTTGCCATGCTTTCAGGTGTCTCGTCATACTGTCCGTACTGATTTGGTAAACCTGCATTTGGATAAGCGCTGATATAATAAGGAGCGACTTCGGCTAATTCTTTCAGGAAGGGTTTCATTTCAGAGGCGCCAAATGAGCAATTCAAACCGACGCTCAATAGCGGCACATGTAGAACCGATGCAATAAATGCCTTCAATGTTTGTCCGGAGAAAGTACGTCCGCTTTTCCCTGATAACGTAATCGAAAGCATGATTGGCAACGGACGGTCTTTATCTTGCATGACTTGTAAGGCGGCATCTAAACCGGCTTTCATATTTAGCGTATCAAAGGCAGTTTCGAACATTATTATATCAACGCATCCTTCCAATAAAGCGTCAATTTGCTCATAATATGCATGATATAAATCCATATATGATACTGCACGCAAGGCGAGGTCATTCACATCGGGGCTCATCGAAGCTGTTTTGTTCGTTGGCCCGATTGACCCGGCGACAAAAACAGTCCTTTCCGGATGTTCATGCATAAAATCATCTGCCAGCGCCCGCGAGAGTCTTCCTGCATTTAGGTTTATTTCCCGCACAAGGTGTTGCATACCGTAATCTTTCATGGAGATGACATTTGCATTGAAAGTGTTGGTCACAAAAATATCGGCGCCCGCTTCAATATATTGGTGTTGGATGGTACAAATCACATCCGGACGTGTGATATTCAACACATCAATATTTCCTTTCAAAGGAACATCATGGCCTGCAAACCTTGTTCCGCGATAGTCCTCTTCCGTCAGTTGGAAACCCTGAATCATCGTGCCCAACCCTCCGTCAAGAATGAGTATCCGTTCTGCGAGAAGTTCTCTTATTGTTTTTTTTCTCATCCGAAAACAATTATGAATAACTGAACGTTCCTTGATTCTCAATTAAAGAAAGCTCTTTTCATAGCCCTTTTATCGTCCCGTTCTTTCAAGGTTTGTCGTTTGTCATATTCTTTTTTGCCTTTTGCTATGGCAATGACAATCTTCACTAAGCCTTTTTCAGTAAAAAACAATTTGGCAGGCACAATTGTAAAACCGCTGTTTTTCGCAGCAGATTCGAGACTGCGAATCTCTTTTTTGTTGAGTAACAGTTTGCGTTCGCGTCGTACAGCATGATTATTGTACGTTCCATAGAAATATTCTGCTATATACATATTTTTCACCCATACCTCGCCCCGTTCGACTGAGCAATAGGTATCTACGAGGCTTGCTTTGCCCAGACGGATCGACTTAATCTCCGTCCCTGTCAGAACAATCCCTGCTGTAAACGTTTCAATAAACTCATAATCAAACGATGCCCGTTTATTTTTTATCAGTATCTTGTTACTTAATTTTTCCTTTCCTGCCATATTTTTCCGAAAATGAGGCCGCAAAGCTACAAAAAATCTGCGAAAAATGAAGTCAAATTTCATTTTTTGTAGAAGAAAAATCTATAAATGATATGTTTTGTCGATTCTTCGGGCTGTATTTACAAAAAATCCTAAAGAGATTTTTTTAGATTCGTTTGTTCTTCCTGTTTCGCATGAAACAAATCAATTATTAACTGTTTTTTATAACGAATTGAATCAAGCAAATCTTTGTTACTACGTTCAACATTTTGTTTCATAACCTCATAATATATCCCAGGTAAGCCCTTCTTTATCCATTTTTGTTTGCTGCCAATTATCTCAAATTGTGCTGAGGTTCCAAAGTCTTTAAGAATTATAAACTCTCCTCCATACATAGCTTGATCAATTTGAATGATCAATTGTTTGTCTTCAGCCGTACGTATACTGTCCGGTTTAGTAAATAGTTTTCTTGCTTCCATCAATTCTTCCGGACTTGTTTCACCTTTTGTTTTATCCGAACAGGAAAAAAATACCCCAATAAAGATGAAAACTGCGAACATTGCTTTCTGTATTGCTCTCATAAGATTAAAATTAAAAATTTACAAGTATGACATTTTTTTAACTAACTTGACGCAAAGGTAGATATTTTATTTGAGGAAAAGATACTGTGGATGTGTTTTTTTTGTATTTTTGTGGGCTTTATTCTGAAATTGTTTACGCTATCAAAGGATTAAAAATTATAGTAATTGTAGCAGTCGTGCTCTTCTGTGTGGGGTATCTGACGCCGGTCATCACGCTGAACATCCCTTATGTTCAACGTAAATTGATGCTTTTTTCCGAAACAGAACTGTCGAGATTGCTACATACTACCGTAAAAATCAGTGAAATAGATGTAAATTGGCTGAATCGTTTCACATTTAGAGATGTAGTAATCGAGGACCTGAAAGGGGATTCGTTGCTCAGGGCCGATAATATCACGGCAGGGTTCAAACTGTTGCCGGTGTTGAAAAATAAATGGATACTAACAACGGTACGTCTGTTTGGGGTATCTTGCCATATTAATAAGGAATCACTACAAAGTGAGATGAATATACAGTTTTTATTGGATGCCTTTTCCGGCGATTCGCAAGCAGACAGTAACATGGAAATGCAAATCGAATCCATTCTTATCCGGCGGGGAAAAATCATGTATGACGTCCTTGATAAAGAGAATACCAAGCAATCGTTTAATCCCAACCATATTAGCATAGACAACTTGAGTGGTAGACTTTCCATCAGGCATTACAGCAAAGACAGCCTTCAGGCACAGATTAACAGGTTGAGTTTTAATGAAATATCGGGACTAAATGTGAACAGGTTGTCAGCCGGGATAAATGGAAACAGGGATTCGTTATCTATTGAAAACCTGTCTCTTACCCTACCCTACTCTTCCATTATGATACCGTCGGCAGCAATTTGGTTCGCTCAAGAGGATTCGTTAAAGGAGATGTCAGGTCAATCATCGCTGTCAATCCGGCTTGCTTCCTCGACGGTTGCGCCAAAAGATTTTGCCTTTTTAACGCCTGTATTGAAAGATTTCACAGATGTAGTCCATGTGACGGCCGATGTATCGGGCCATACCAACTCACTGTCACTTGAACAACTGACTTTAACGTATGGTGATGATCTGTTTTTCGCGGGTAACATGGATTTGAGAAATGCGGTAAACAAAGCGGAAGAACTGTTTTTGTTCGGGCAGGTAAAAAGTTTTCATGTTACTACCAAAGGATTACAAAGAATAGCGACGAATTTCAACCCGCATAACATGCCGTTACCTGCGCCTGTGATGAATCTTGGAGAACTGAATTTTACAGGCGAGATATCGGGATTCACCGACCATTTAGTCGCTTTCGGTAATCTGTCGTCACCGGTTGGCTCGGTTCAGATGGATATGTTGATAGCTCAGCAACGTAACCGAGATACAACCTTATACCTTAGAGGGTCAATAGCATCGTCGGATTTGGACATCAATGCCCTTTTTGAAGAAGGTAATCCATATGGGAAAGCGCGTTTTTATGTAGAACTTGATATGGCTCAGCCGCGTGGTAAAACGTTTTCCGGAGTTATTAACGCACAAATCAACGAACTTGAATATCGCACCCATACCTATGAGAATATCTATGTTTCCGGAAAATACAAAGAAAACGAATATGAAGGTTTAGTGAAGGTGAACGATCCCAACGGTCAGCTTGAGATGCAGGGTTTGTTCAGTAACAGGGATGAAAAATCCGTTTTTGACTTCATGGCTCAGTTGAAACATTTTCATCCGGACAAACTTCACCTGACCGACCGGTTTGAAAACCCAGATATTTCGCTTGAGATAAACGCCAATTTTTCAGGCAACAAACCCGACGATTTTAACGGATACATTGAATTGAAGGATTTTGTGTTTCTTACTGAGAAGGACAGTTTTTCTATCCCTAATTTTCGCCTTGAGACAGAAGCCAATGAGCAAGCGTTTAATCAAATTAACATCTCTTCATCTATCCTTAACGGAGGTATAAACGGAGACTACTCTTTTTCGGTCCTTATCCCCAATTTGTTAGCAACAGTCGAAAACTACCTTCCGTCGCTTATTAATACGGTTTATACCCGAAAAGAGGATAATGCCAATCAGGTATCCCCCCGTTCGGGGAGGCTTGGCGCAACGAATAATTTTATTTTCGACTTCACGGTCGAAAACACGGAAAATCTGTCGAAGACATTGAAGTTGCCGGTTGCTATCCTTAAACAATCCGGTATCCACGGGCATTACAACAGTGTTACTCATTCATTATCAACTTTTATCAATGCGCCGGCATTAAAAACAGGCAATATCAAATTAGAAAATGTGAACCTGCACCTTGATAATACGGACGAGACAATCAGCCTGAAGATCGATGCTGTCCAAAGCGGCAAAAATGAAATACATAATTATCTTAATGTTACAACAACTATTGAGGAAGATCAAATTTTTTCATTGATGAAATGGAGCAGCGATATGGATGAGAAATTTGAAGCGGAGCTGACTACTTCGACTATATTCATTGAAGAACCGGACAGTAAAAGCGGCAAAAAACTGCGTACCGAAATAACGATACCGCCTGCACAAATCATACTGAAAGATTCCATTTGGAACATCGAACCGGCATCGATAACCATTTCGGATGGTAAGGTTATGGTTGATAATTTTTATGTCACAAAAGATAACCAGCATCTTATGATTAACGGAGCGCTATCGAACTTTCCAAGTGATACGTTATTTTTAGATTTGAAAGACCTTGAAATAAGTTATATTTTCGATATCCTGAACAAACCACAGATTCAGTTTGGCGGTCATGCTACCGGAAAAATTCTTGCGTGCGACCTGTTTGGCAGCATGATGATTGAGGGTCGTCTTGAGGTCGAAGACTTCTCTTTTCATAACGCAGTACAGGGAAAACTGAATATCCAAAGCGAGTGGGACAACGAACAACAGGGGATTTTGTTAGTTGGCTCCATTTATAAGACGGATAGTATTTATACGGATGTGGAAGGACATATTTTCCCTATTGGCCCGGAACAGGGGCTTTCGTTGACTTTCAATGCCAATGAAATAAATATCGGGTTCTTACAAAGATATATGAGTTTTGCAGACAGTATCAGTGGATTAGGTTTTGGGGAGGTGCGCATTTTCGGTCCTTTCTCTTACATTTATTTAGAAGGTACCCCGTATGTTAAAGATTTAAAATTGAAATTGAATCTTTTGAATACCGTTTACACGTTATCCGACACCGTATTCCTTGAAAAAGACCAAATCAGTACCCGAAACACAACCGTATACGACAGAGAAGGTCATGCAGGCAATATGGATTTCACGCTCAGACATTCCGGTTTCAGGGATATGGCCTATAACTTGGAAATAAAAACAGACAGCGTATTAGTATATGATATGCCCGAACGTCTCAATCCTGAGATATATGGGAAGGTATACGCCAGCGGAACGGCTACCATTTCGGGAACGGAAGACTATATCTTAGTTGAAGGAAATGTACGAAGTGATCCGGGTACGGCTGTCGGTTTTAATTTTGCCAACAATTCGACTGTCGATAATTTTGATTTTATTACGTTCAAAGAACAGGCGGAAATGAAAATAACGGATGAAATCATCCGGAATGAGAAACAGGATAACCAAAAGTCGGATATGGAGTATATGCTTAATTTCCTTGTCAATATCACCCCTGACGCCCAGTTTGAACTGATGATGAATCCTGCTACCGGAGATAAAATAATTGGCAACGGGAGCGGCAATTTTCAGGTGCAGTATGGCAGTCAGAACGATATTCAAATATTCGGTAACTACCTCATTTCCGGCGGCCTCTATAATTTTAACTTAGAGCAGGTGATACGGAAGCGGTTTAATATACGCGACGGCAGCATTGTTGCTTTCCGGGGTGACCCCATGACAGCCGAACTGAGTATCAACGCTATCTACAATCTGGCTGCTAACATTCAGGATTTGGATGATGCGCTTATCAAAGATACAGCCAGCCCGACCGTTTCGGTGAATTGTGTACTGACTCTTGACGGTCATCTTCAAAATCCGTCTATCACCTTCGACCTTGAGTTACCTAACTCGAACCTCGAACTCGAAAGACAGGTGAAATCATTCATCGACACCGAAGATATGATGACGCGCCAAATCATTTACCTCTTGCTGCTCCATAAATTTTACACCCCTGACTATTCGCGTAACGATTTCAGAGGCAATGAGTTCAGCGCAGTTGCTTCGCAGGCGTTATCTGCTCAGCTATCGAACATCCTGAATAGTTTGACCGACAAGGTGCAGATCGGCACACTTATTCGTTCCCGTCAGGACGGCATTAAAGATACCGAAATCGACATGTTACTGTCGAGTCAGTTGCTCAACAACCGCCTTTTGTTCAACGGTAATTTCGGATACAAAGATAATTACATACAATCTAATGCCTTTGTCGGCGAATTTGACCTTGAATACAAACTCTCGCGAAGCGGCGACATAAGCCTGAAGGCCTATAACCATGCCAATGACTTATACCGATATACGAAATCACTTACCCGTCAGGGCGTTGGTGTAATGTTCCGGAAAGATTTCTCTCTGTTTTCCGACCTCTTCCAAAGAAGGAGAAAAAAGCCTAATTATTAAGCCCTGGCATCAACAAGCGTAAAATGAACGCTATCACTATGGGCATAACAAGGATTATCACGGTAGAAAAGCCGACAAATTGAAGTTGTTCGGGTTCTTTCACACCTAAATAGGGAATAGCTCCCTCCCACACAATATATATCGTATAGATTAGCAAAAACCGGAGGAAGAAAAAATCCGGAAACAGGCTAAGAACGATATTCAAACAGTACATTAATGCCGATGAATAACCGACAAAACGCTGGCACAGTTTGATATTGGGTTCACGATGCAACATAGAACGCCATATTTCATTAACTAAATATGAAGCCAGAAAAAAACCTCCGAAAACCGATAACAAGGTAACGATAGATTCTTTAAGCGCTATTTGCAGGTCATTTTCCCTGCTTGAAAACAGGACCCCTAAGAAAGCGGCCAAAATAATCAATCCCATAAAAGGATAGACATAGCCTGACAAAAATGAATCATGCGAATCACTTTGCTTCTTACTCAAAACTTTCCATGCCTCCGAAGGTTTAAATATTAACGATATAGCCGTATTAAATAAGTCTTTTATCATAGAAGTCTCCTTTATTGCCTGACAAAGATAAAAATCTTTTATCCTATTTTTTCTTTTTTCAGTGAAATATTGTATTTTTGCAGCAAATTTATGAATGATGCTCAGGATAAAAAAATTATTATTTCTATTGACAGTAAGCGTTTGCTTTTGTTTAAGCGCTTGTAAGAAGGAAAAATTAGCCATAGCTGGCAGCGGATGGGACAGTATTGCCATCATCAATAAAAAAAACGGCAAAATCGAATGGAAACATACGCTTGATCCGGGTGATGAATGTAATGACATTGAAGTGACGCCGGAAGGTAATATCTTGTTTGCCTATTCCAAAGGCGCCAAACTCATCGACCGTAATCATGAAACGATCTGGGAGTATAAAGCCGGTGAAAATGAAGAAATACATACGGCGAGCCTTCTACAGGATGGCAGCATTATGGTTGGTGTTTGCGGCGAACCTGCCCGGATAGTTGAATTTGACCGGAACGGTAATCAAACAAATGAGATAACATTCCGAACCTTAATTTTTGATATTCATTATCAATTTCGGCAGATAGCCAAAACAAATGATGGGGTTTATCTCGTGCCGCTTATTGGAAAACGAAGTGTTTTGCGGCTTACAACCGATGGGCAAAATATGGGGCTTGTCTATGTAGGGTACGATGTATTTTCTGTTAAACCGCTTGAAAACAACCACCTGCTTGTTTCAGGCGGCAGTAGCAGCCTGTTTGTCGAAATAGACCCCGAAATTAAAAGGCGGGAAAATAAAATTGAGACAAGCGAAATACGTGGAGGCGTGCTTCGCTATGTCGCCGAAATTGTGCTGTATGAGAATGGTAACAAGCTGATAGCCAACTCTAACATGAATAGCTACGATAAATCTCAACCCTTACTTCTCGAAATTGATAAAGACAACAATGTTGTATGGAGCCTTCCTTATAATAAAGAGATAAAAAATATCACAGCAGTATATTCGTTTTTTGAATGAAAGGGTGAAAGGGAGATGTTATTCGACGTGAAATGCTTCTCGAAGCGCTTCGACTTCTTCATCTGTAATAGGTTGCAGCGAGCCTATACTCATGCCCATAATCAGGGATTTGGCGCTGAGTTCTGCTACTTCAAGACGGTCGAAGGTATTTAACAACTCGTCGCCGGTAACTATTATGGAATCATTAGATAACAGAATGGCCGGATTTGTTTTCAACATTTCTGCTATCCGCGTTATTTCATATTGCGTCCCGAAAGGCACAGTAGGTACGTCTCTCAGGAATATCCAGCTTTCGGGTATGGTACGCACATTAAACTTAACGCCCGAAGTACAGAACCCCATGATATTAGGTGGTTGAGTAAGGATAATGGAATTGATCTTTGGGTTGCTCTGGTAGATTTCCTGATGCAAGGCAACCGAGCGACTTGGATTCTTTCCGGCTTCAACTTTGCCGTCTTTCACTTGAACAATATTCTCCTGCTCCATATCCCAGCGGGGTATTCCCGGCGGTGTTATCAAAAAGTCATTGTCGCGCCACCGCACGGAAACAGTTCCATACGAACTGATCATTAATCCCTGATTACAGGCACGATGCACGATTTTAATGATCTGGTCGCGAATGTCGCGCTCATCCGAAGGGTGGGTTACATTCATAAAATAAGGAAATCTCGTCGGCATTGCTCTCTCATGCATTTCAATCTGGGCGTCTGTCAGATAGTTAGGCGCTCCCAATATCCGGGCGTTGATAACCGTTCGTGCGCAAAACTCTAATGTCTCGAAACGTTGATAAGCGTCTTTCACATCTTTTCCGCAAAGGACGATGCCATGATTTTCCATGATAACAGCTTTGTATTCGGGATTTTTCCTGAACTCATCGGCGATTTTTCTTCCTAAATTTTCGCTGCCGGGCACATCATATGGGGCAAAACCAATCGTCCCACAGATGCTTTTAGCTTGCGGGATAATATTAGTGTCGGGTATCTGATGTGTGATACTAAATGCCACCAATGCAGGTGGATGTGCATGGACAATAGCCGACATATTCGGACGGACATCATAAATAGCCTTGTGAAATGGATATTCCGATGAAGGACGATGACGTCCTATGATCACACCATTGGATTTCACACAAACAATGTCTTTTTTGGTAAGTGACCCCTTGTCGATACTTGCAGGGGTGATCCAAATATCTCCATTGTCGTCTTTGATGGAGATATTACCTCCGGATGTAGTGGTCAAACCACTCCGGTAAATACGGCTGATAACCACGATAAGTTGATCGGCCGGATGCATTAATTCAGTGTCTAACAGTTTCATATAAAATCAATTACGAAAGAGAAGCAATCTATTCGAATTTCAACGATTCCACGGGGTTACGTCCGGCTGCTTTGTACACCTGTGTAAAGAGGGTAACCATGGAAAGCAGCCATATCAGTGTCAACACGCCTACGAAAATCCACACTCCCATTCCAATATTATATTGAAAACTTTGCAGCCAGCGGTTCATGGCAAACCATGCGAAAGGAGATGCAACCACAAAAGCAATGACAGTGAGCGCCGTAAATTCACGGGCAAACAGCAACAGGATGTCTGTCACGAAGGCGCCGTTGATTTTCCGGACAGCAATCTCTTTCGAGCGTTGTTCGATCATAAAAGCCACTAAGCTGAAGACCCCCATACAGGAGATAAAGATGCTGATGAGCGAAAAATATAAAAAGATATGTCCTAACCGGAATTCTTTTTGGTACATGTTCAAATATTCGTCTTCCATGAAAAAATACTCGAACGGGTTGTCTTTCTTGAATTTTTGAAATACCCCCTTGATATAGTTTAATGTCTCCTTTTGGTTGTTCGGGTTTATACGGATAAAAACCTTACCGGAAGTTTCGGGGTTATATTCAATGATGAGTGGCGTGATTTTTTCGTGAAACGACCGGAAGTTAAAATCCCTCATCACGCCCACTACCTTGCCGCCGTTTACTTTAGTCCCGACGATATCGGGTATCCCCACAATACCGGCAGCTGCCTCGTTGAGTACTTTAGAATGGGATTCTTCCGTAGCATACTGCCACCACCCCATGTTTTCGGGAAGGAAATCGCCTTTCATCATTTTCAGTCGAAACACCTTTCCATAGTCCCAGTCGGCAAAAATCACATTACACCCATGTTCGGTATCTGTTGTTTTGCTCTCCCAACTGAGTGTTGTTCCCCAGTTCATGTCGATAGGCGATTGGCAGGCGATACTGACAGCTTCCACATTGGCGCTTCTTAACACTTCTTTCTTAAAATCTCCGATATCATACCACAAGCCGGTATTGACGCCAATGACATTAAAACGGTCGAAACCGATGTCTTTCGTTTGGATATAGTTCAGATGTCGATACACAATGCCGGTGCATAGCATAATAAAAATTGATATGGCCAACTGCACGGTCAACAGTGTTTTACGCAAACGCGATCTTGAACCGGTTGAAGTTCCGCCTTTGAGGATCAAGGCTGGCCTGAACGAAGTCAGGTAAAAAGCCGAGTAACTGCCGGTGAGTAATCCCACGAGAAGACATAAGCCAAGCGCGGTCAATAAGGTGTGAAATGATAATTCGATAGTCAAAGAAGCGCCTACGACGCTTGAAAACCATGGGATGATAAGCCTCGCAATCAGAAGGGCTAAAAGCATGGCGGTCAGCGACCACATCATCGATTCGGTGAGGAACTGTCCTATCAACTCGCGTCTACAGGCGCCTCCGACCTTGCGTATACCAACCTCGCGTGAACGATTGGCGCTACGGGCGATAGAGAGGTTCAGGTAATTGATGACGGCAATAGCCAATACAAACAACGCCATGGTAAGGAAGATAAAGATATAACGCGGCTCGCCGAACTCGCCCGAAAGGTTCGTATCTATCACGTCGGGATTCAGATGAATAGCTGTGAACGGCTGGAATTCTAACAAGCGATTGTCGTCGGGCACATGTTTTGTGAGGTAGTTGGCCATCAGGGTGCGGGCGTCGTCGGTAAATTTGGCGTTGGATGCCATTTGTATGAAAGTGGTATAGTAATCTCTTCCTTTCCAGGTACGGCTGGCGTTTCCATGTTGGGAGGTCTTTTCGGCGTCTGTCAACACATCGAATTGGATATGCGAATTTTTAGGGATGCGAACCACAGCGGTTATGATAAATGCCGGATCACCCCGAAAATTTTCCCAGAGCTTGTACCGGTTATAGATCGGTTGTCCTACGATAGTAGTGCTTTTTCCAAAAAGTCTTTTCGCATATTCTTCGGAGATGACAATGGGACGTTCGCCTTCGAAAGCTGTTGCGGGTGTTCCTTGTAGAAACTCAAAAGTAAAAACCTCAAAAAAATGACGGTCGGCTTCGCCTCTGACAGTTGAAAATGGTTGTTCGTTATACACCATCACATCGGGGAAACGCTGCACATTCAGATACGTCGCGTTCACAACCGTTGGGAAATCTTTTACTAATTCCTGTCCTAACGGCGCAGGCGTAGTGGCGCGCTTCACCCATTCACCGCTACTGTTTTCGGTTGACATCACGCGGTAGATATCTTTTCGGTGCGTGTGTGAACTTTCATAATTGTTTTCGTACTGCACCCATAGAACAAACAGGAAGCTGCAAGCCACAGCCAACGCCAATCCCGTCAAGTTAATCAATGAATAAGCCTTGTCTTTAACGAAGTTGCGCATGGCAACCTTTAAATAATGTTTGATCATTGTTACGATATTTTAAAGTGGAGTGAACTGGCTGCGCGCTTACGAAGCAATCCGGATGCATATCATTCATCCGGATTGCTTCGTGCTTCGCAATGATGGGACTATTTTATTGAAAAATATTCGGGAATATCAATGAGAAAATCAGGACGGCAAGTCCTGTTATTAATACGGTGATGGTAGATTTGGGTACTCCTTTCCATTCTTTCAGAATAATTCCCCAGACATTGCTGAACGTGATATTAAGCGTCATCAGGATACACCACGAAAAGGCCATCATCACACTATCCGGTGTCAGAAAACTTTTCCCCATACTGAATCCGAAAAACTGCGAATACCACAGGAGGCCTGCCAAAGCGCAAAACAACAGGTTATTCGTGAGAAGCGATGTCTTTCCATAGTCTTTGAATGACTTGTTCTTGGCATTTTGATAAAGACAATAAACTGCATTTGTCAGGAATCCGCCACATGTAATCATCAGCGTAGCAGGCAGGGTTTTAAATAATTCATTGACGCCTTCCACTACCAATGGTTTACCTGCTTCAAGCCCTAAAGCAAAGCAGGCGCTCATCACACCGGCAAGTAATGCCACTAACAGTCCTTTTGTCAAAGCAAAATCCTTAATCGCCTTTTTCTTGTCTTCTTCTGACATCGTCTTAGCGCGAAGGCTTCCTGCATAACCAATGACGGTGATACCTGCAATCATGATACAAACGCCAATAAGCAAAATCAGTCCTTCGCCCCGAAAAAGATTTGTCCCTATCATGAGCGCTGGAATAAGCGTACCGAAGGCTGAGCATGTGCCAAGTGCGATGGACTGCCCAAGCGCTACGCCTAAGTAGCGCATACTCAACCCGAAGGTTAACCCGCCTACCCCCCACAAAACGCCGAAAATCATCGCTTTAAATACGGCGGAGGTGTCGACCGCCAATATTTGTCCGAGGCTGCCGCCTGCCGGTACGGCTAACAGCGCGCCTATCAACGGGAAGATAAGCCATGCAAAAATCCCCTGTGTGAGCCAGAAACTCTCCCACGACCAGTCTTTTACTTTCTTGATAGGCACATACGAACTCGACTGTCCGAAACTACCTATCGCAATGATAACTAATCCAATAAGTGTATTCATTTTTTTTAATTAAATACGTTTTGACGTGACCGTTTTCTCGTACTGTTCTATGTCTGCAATGTAATCATCGCCGGCAAGCACGCCATTCTGAATATTGAACATATCCCATACAGCGTTCCAAGGCATGCTTTTCAGTTCTTCCTGCAAGGCAAGGCGCTGGAACAACTTATCCTTTGCCTCATATTGTTGCAGTTTATGTTGCGGTTCAAGGAGCGCCATCATAAACGCTTTTTGTGCCGAGCGAACCCCTATCACATAAGCGCCTATACGGTTGATAGTGGCATCAAAATAGTCGAGGCCGATATGAACGCGGCTCAGAGCGTCACAGCGAATGATTTCACGCGCAAGGTCTTGCAGGTCGTCATTCAGGATGACGACATGGTCGCTATCCCAACGAACCGGGCGGCTTACATGCAACATAATCTCCGGTGTGAAAAGTAATAAAGAGGAAATCTTGTCGGCCACACTTTCCGTCAGATGAAAATGGCCGGTATCAAGCGTTACGATCTTGCCTTTCTTTGCACCGTAACCTAAATAGAAATCGTATGAGCCTACAGTATAGCTTTCGAGACCGATACCAAATAATTTGGCTTCGATACAGTCTTTCATATTTTTATACTTAGTTGTAAAAATTTCATCTAACGATTCTTCCAGTATCTGACGGTATTTCAGCCTGTTGGCCGGCACTTCCTTGCTACCGTCATGCACCCACAGGTTCATGATACACGGGTCGTCCTGAAACTGACCCATCGCTTCACTGACCTCACGGCAACGTTTGGTATGTTCGATCCAAAAGTCACGTATCCCTTTGTCGGGATTTGCAAGAGTCAGATTGCCGCTTTTAGGATGTGAGAAAGAGGTAGAATTGAAATCAAGTTTCATATTATTTTCCTTTCCCCACTCCATCCAGCTCTGAAAATGCTTGGGTTCAACTTCGTCACGGTCGATGACTTGACCTTTGAAATCGCCGTAAATCTCATGCAAAGCCAAACGATGCGTTCCCGCCATCAATGATTTTACTTTCAAGATATCTGCACGCACCTCTTCGATAGTCCTTGCGCGTCCCGGATAATTACCGGTCACCTGAATTCCGCCTGATAATTCGCCTCCTTGATTTTCAAATCCCGAGACGTCGTCTGTCTGCCAGCAATGCAGCGAAAATGAGATTTTCTTCAACGTTTCTAATGCTTTTTCGGTATCTACTCCATGTTCTGCATAACGTTCTTTTGCTGCTTCATACGCATTGATAATTGCACTGTCTTTCATAATGTTTACTATTTTAATTTGTTAATAACTGTCTGTTTTATTATCTGAGTTTTGGTTTTTCCCCTATTTTTACGGATTGAATGTTTTCACATTGAACGCTTTCGCGATGATACGCCGTATCTCCCAACGGTCTTTCACTAAACCGGCGGCTTTGGCCTGCATCATACAGTTACCTATAGCCGTTGCTTCTGAAGGGCCTGCTATAACCGGCATGCCAAGTGCAATGGCTGTCATCCGGTTGATAAGGTCATTTTGGGAGCCACCGCCAATGATGTGCAGTTTCTCTATCGGGAAAGAGATCATTTCTGACAACATACCGAGTACATCCACATAACGGTGTACCAGGCTGTCAAAGATGCAGCGAATATATTCCGCATCGGAGGTCGGTGGCGCCATGCCGTTTTCCTCACAAATGACGGCAATCATCTCAGTCATGCTTGCGGGATTAGCCAAACGGGGATCATCCGGGTTAACAAACGATTTCAGATAGGAGGTCTGATCGGCCATCGCCATTATTTCAGCATATGAATAGACACGACCTTCGCGTTCCCATTCTTTGCGGCATTGTTCGAGCAGCCACATGCCGGTTATATTTTTCAGAAAACGGGTAGTTCCTTCTACCCCACCCTCATTGGTGAAGTTCTTTTCATACGATTCTTTTGTCATGATAGGTGTTTCCGTTTCAACACCCATCAAGCTCCATGTCCCGCTACTTAAATAAGCAAAGTTTTGATTTTCAGCCGGAACAGCTAATATTGCCGAAGCGGTGTCATGTCCGGCTACCGCTACCACCGGTACCTTCCCTATCCCTGTTTCGGCTACAACCTCATCCGTCAGTGTACCGATGATAGTACCTGGGTCTGTCAATGGATGAAAAAGCGAAGGAGAAATGTTGATTGCTTCCAATAAGGAAGTTTCGAATTGACGGGTAACAGGATTTAAAATTTGTGACGTAGAGGCATCCGTATATTCACAAACTTGCTTTCCGGTAAGCATATAGGACAACAAGTCAGGCATAAACAAAATCTTGTCGGCTTGCAGTAACGGTGAAAAATCTTCCTGTTTGGCACGGAACAGTTGGTACAGGCTGTTAAAGTTCATGATCTGAATACCGGTCATCCGGTAGACCCGTTCTTTCGAAACCAACCTAAAATAGTCTTCAGGCGCACCGTCAGTATAAGGATCACGATAAGCGCGTGGCAAACCAAGAATAGACCCGTCTTTGCCGATATAGCCGAAATCAACCCCCCATGTATCGATACCGATAGATGTTAGTTTGATGCCTTGCTTTGTACACTCTTTTAGTCCTTCTATCAACGATTTGTATAGCCCGAAAATATCCCAGTAATATTTTCCGTGAAGCTCAATCATTGCATTTGGAAATCGTGTTAGTTCTCTCATTTCAAAATGGTTGCCATCAAAGATTCCTAAGATGGAACGTCCGCTTGTAGCGCCTAAATCAAAGGCTAAAAAATAATTCTTTCCCATAGTATTCCTGATTTTGAATTTCAAATTTCGGGCAAAAGTAGCGATTATTTGTTGAAAAAAGAAATATTCGGAAAAAAGATTTTTTGCAGACACAGATTATTTTATTATTTTTGTCTCGTTTTGTATTAATCATGTAAAAAAATGAACCGACATATCCTACAAAAATACTTCCCCGGAATGACCGACTATCAGACGAAACAATTTGATGCACTGGGCGATTTATATGCCGAGTGGAACGCGAAGATCAATGTCATTTCCCGTAAAGATATAAACAACCTTTACGAACGCCATATCTTGCACTCGTTAGGGATAGCCTGTTTCATCCGTTTTACACCCGAAACGTGTGTTATGGATGCCGGTACCGGTGGCGGA
>JGI24702J35022_10000310_pt1 | contig 28806 bp, 24 predicted proteins | sample TergutTh196P4_FD_35022 | JGI IMG/M metagenome (IMG submission 35022)
TGTGAAATAATCCACATTTCTTTCCCCAAACGGTTGTTGGAACGTTCGATGCTCCCCAGGACGCTGTACGAAAAACTATGGTCGGATCACCTCGTCCGCGAGGAACCGGACGGCACGTCGCTGATCTACATCGACCGCCATCTGGTGCATGAAGTCACCAGTCCGCAAGCCTATGAAGGGCTGAAGCTCGCGGGCCGCAAGCCCTGGCGCGTCTCTTCCATCGTGGCGACCGCCGATCACAACACGCCGACCGAGCACTGGGAGGAGGGCATCCTCGACCCGATTTCCCGTCAGCAGGTGGAAACGCTGGACGCCAATATCCGTGAAACCGGCGCACTGGCCTATTTCCCGTTCAGAGACGCGCGACAGGGCATCGTGCATGTGATCGGCCCGGAGAACGGCGCGGTGCTGCCGGGCATGACGGTCGTCTGCGGCGATTCGCATACCTCCACGCATGGCGCGTTTGCGGCCATGGCGCACGGTATCGGCACTTCCGAAGTCGAGCACGTGCTGGCAACCCAATGCCTGGTGCAGAAAAAATCGAAAACCATGCTGATCCGCCTCGAAGGCCGCCTGGGCAAGGGCGTGACCGCCAAGGATGTGGCGCTGGCCGTCATCGGCAGGATTGGCACGGCAGGCGGCACGGGATACGCAATGGAATTCGGCGGTTCGGCCATTCGCTCCCTCTCGATGGAAGGGCGGATGACGCTGTGCAACATGGCGATCGAAGCCGGGGCGCGATTGGGACTGGTGGCCGTCGACGAAGTGACGATCAACTACCTGAAGGGCCGCCCCTTTTCGCCGCGTGGCGAGGAGTGGGACAGGGCAGTGGCGCACTGGCGTACCTTGCGCTCGGACGAAGGGGCCGTGTTCGACCATACCGTGGAACTGGACGCCGAAAAAATCCTGCCCCTGGTTACATGGGGCACGTCGCCGGAAATGGTTGCGCCCGTAACCGCCACGATTCCCGACCCCAAAAAGGAGACGGACGCGTTGAGGCGGGAAGGCATGGAGCGCGCGCTCGCCTACATGGGATTGCAGGCGAACATGCCGATCCAGTCGATCAGGATCGACAAGGTATTCATCGGCTCCTGCACCAACTCCCGCATCGAGGACTTGCGTCAGGCGGCGGCGATTCTGAAAGGCCGCAAAAAGGCGGCGAACGTCAAACTCGCGCTGGTCGTGCCGGGTTCCGGGCTGGTCAAGCGTCAGGCGGAAGCCGAAGGACTGCACGAAATCTTCATCGCCGCCGGGTTTGAATGGCGCGAGCCGGGCTGCTCGATGTGCCTCGCCATGAACGCGGACAGACTTTCGCCGGGCGAGCGTTGCGCTTCCACCTCGAATCGCAATTTCGAAGGCCGTCAGGGGCCGGGAGGGCGCACCCATCTGGTCAGTCCGGCCATGGCGGCGGCGGCGGCAATTGCCGGACATTTCGCCGATGTGCGGGACATTCTTTGATCAAGGAGAACGAGATGAAACAAAGGAGACGATTCCTTTTTGTCATTTTCGGCACTTTGCTGATGGCGTTTGTTTTCAGTTCGGTGGGCTGCAATACCGTGCGCGGTGTCGGCAAGGACATCGAATCGGGTGGCAAGGCGATCCAGAGAGCGACACATTGAGTCAGGGCCGTAAGTTCTACAGATACACAGACCACGCATGGAAAAATTCATACCCTTCACGGGCCTCGTTGCCCCGCTGGATCGCAACAACGTCGATACGGACGCGATCATCCCCAAGCAATTCCTGAAATCCATCAAGCGAACCGGGTTCGGGCCGAATGCGTTCGACGAGTGGCGCTACCTGGATCAGGGCGAGCCGGGCATGGACAACAGCCGCCGCCCGCTGAATCCCGGTTTCGTGCTCAACCAGGCGCGATACCGGGGTGCGTCGATTTTGCTCACCCGCGCCAATTTCGGCTGCGGTTCCAGCCGCGAGCACGCGCCCTGGGCGCTGGCGGATTTCGGTTTCAAGGTCGTTCTGGCCGAATCCTTTGCCGATATTTTCTTCAATAACTGTTTCAAGAACGGACTCTTGCCCTTGGCGCTGCCCAGGGCGGAAATCGACGCGCTTTTCGGCCTCACCGAGCACACGCCGGGGTTTTCGCTTGCCGTGGATCTGGCGGAACAGACGATTACCCGGCCCGATGGCTCCGCGATCCCGTTCCAGGTGGATGCGTTTCGCAAGCAATGCCTCTTGAACGGCTGGGACGACATCGGCCTGACGCTGCTTCACGCCGATGAAATTCGCGCGTTCGAGGAACGTCGTCAGCGGGAACAGCCGTGGTTGTTCGCGCGATAACGAGGACGGAACATGACGAAAAAAATCTGCATTCTTCCCGGCGACGGCATCGGCCCCGAAATCACGGCCGAAGCCGTGCGCGTGCTGGAAGCCCTCGATCTCGGCTTCGAGATGGAGACCGCGCTCCTAGGCGGCGCAGCCGTCGACGCGACCGGCGACCCCTACCCGGAAGCCACCCAAAGGCTTGCGGGCGAGGCGGATGCCGTCCTGCTCGGCGCGGTGGGCGGACCGAAATGGGATGCGTTGCCCCGTGAGCAGCGTCCCGAACGTGGCCTGCTCGGCATCCGCAAGCATTTGAACCTGTTTGCCAACCTGCGGCCTGCCGTGCTCTACCCGGAACTGGCAAATGCTTCCTCACTGAAACCGGAAATCGTTTCCGGGCTGGATATCCTGATCGTGCGCGAATTGACCGGGGATATTTATTTCGGACAACCGCGCGGTATCGAAAACCGCAATGGCGAGCGTTTCGGCTTCAATACCATGCACTATTCGGAGTCCGAAATCCGCCGTATCGGTCGTGTCGCGTTCGAGGCAGCCAGGAAGCGCAATAAAAAAGTGTGTTCCGTCGACAAGATGAACGTGCTGGAAACAACCCAACTCTGGCGCGATGTCATGAATGAGCTTGCGCCGGAATATCCGGATGTGGCGCTCTCCCATATGCTGGTGGATAATGCGGCCATGCAACTCGTGCGCGCGCCTCGGCAATTCGACGTTATGGTGACCGGCAATATGTTTGGCGATATTCTCTCCGATGAAGCTTCCATGTTGACCGGCTCCATCGGCATGTTGCCTTCGGCCTCACTGGACGAAAACAACAAGGGGCTTTATGAGCCGTCGCACGGTTCGGCCCCGGACATCGCCGGACAGAACGTGGCAAACCCCCTGGCGACCATTCTTTCCGCTGCCATGATGCTGCGCTATTCTTTCGGTCTGGAAGAAAAAGCGAAAATGGTGGAAAATGCGGTCAGGAAAGTACTGGCGCTAGGATTGCGTACTGGCGATATTTTCGAGCAAGGCATGAGCCGTGTCGGCACGAAACAAATGGGCGATGCGGTGCTCTCGGAGTTGGGATGATGCAGTGCAATGGGTATTCCTTATTCGGAACGCAGCGCCCTGACTCTTCTCTTCTCCTTATTCATGGAGCGTTTTTGCCGGTATTTGCGCTGTTTTACGCAATGAAATGCTTCGTGCGGGTGTAGTGTAAGTTCTGATTTTTGTCTGGTTGCGAGGAAAACATGAAACGAGTTGGGCTGGTTGGTTGGAGAGGCATGGTGGGTTCCGTGCTCATGCAGCGGATGACGGAAGAAGGCGATTTCGCCCGGATTGAACCCATTTATTTTTCGACCTCCAACGCCGGTGGACAAGCGCCCGTTTTCGGGGGCAGGGACGCCGGAGAGCCTTTGCAGGACGCAACCCGTATCGACGTGCTCAGGACGTGCGACATCGTCGTGACCTGCCAGGGCGGCGATTACACGAAGGAAGTGTTTCCCAGGCTGCGCGACGCAGGTTGGCAGGGACACTGGATCGACGCTGCCTCGGCGCTCAGGATGGCCGACGAGGCGGTCATCATTCTCGATCCGGTCAACCTTGACGTTATCGAAAACGCGCTTCAAACGGGCGGCAGGAACTGGGTTGGCGGGAATTGCACGGTATCGTTGATGCTGATGGGGTTGGGGGGGCTCTTCCGGCACGATCTCATCGAATGGGTGTCGTCGATGACCTACCAGGCCGCTTCCGGCGCGGGGGCGCAAAACATGCGTGAACTGCTCTCACAGATGGGCGCGCTCCATGCGTCGGTGGCCGATCTGCTTGCCGATCCGGCCTCAGCCATCCTCGACATCGACCGCAAGGTGGCCGAGACCATGCGCTCCCCGGCGTTTCCGACCAAAAACTTCCGCAATACGCCGCTGGCGGGCAGCCTCATTCCGTGGATCGACGCGTCGGTCGAACACGGGCAGACCAAGGAAGAATGGAAGGGCGGCGCGGAGTGCAACAAGATTCTCGGCAGGCCGCCGTTTCGCGCGGCGGGCAGCATCCCGGTCGATGGCCTGTGCGTGCGCATCGGAGCCATGCGCTGCCATTCGCAGGGGTTGACCATCAAGTTGAAGAAGGATGTGCCGCTCGACGAGGTATCCGAAATCATCGCGTCAGGCAACGAATGGGTGAAGGTCGTACCCAATGAGCGTGAGATTTCCGAACGCGAACTCACCCCTGCCGCAGTGACGGGAACGCTCTCCGTGCCTGTTGGCCGACTCCACAAGTTGGCGATGGGGCCGGAATATCTTGGAGCGTTTACCGTCGGCGATCAGTTGTTGTGGGGCGCGGCAGAGCCGTTACGGCGCATGCTGCGCATTTTGCTTGAACAATGAGTTTGAACGTTATGCCGGAAGACAAAATTATTTTACTGGCTACCTGTGTTTTTCGCAGCCGCGTTGGTGGTATTCTCTTTCGGTCTGAAAAGGTTGCTGCAAGTATCTCGAATCAATGATAAATTGTAGCTCCAATTCCATGATATATATCCCTTTGTATGTTTGATGAAGGGCAGCAGGGTTGAGGGTGACGATGAAACCGATTATTAAAGCGTCCTTGGTCGCGGCAGCGATCTCCTTTTTATCGTTTGGCGCACAGGCTGCCGGACTGGGTCAGATCACTGTTCTGAGCAAGTTGGGTCAGCCGCTGGATGTCGAAATCCAGATCAATGCGACCCAGCAGGAATTACAGTCACTGACGGCTCGCGTTGCTCCACCCGACGCCTTCGCGCAAGGTGGGGTTCCGTACGCCAGCTTCGTGCCCAATGTACGGGTTGCGGTCGAAAACCGGGGTGACCGCTCGATATTGAAGCTCAGCAGCAGTGTCCAGGTCAATGAGACGATTGCCAGTCTGATCATCCAGTTGAATTGGGATGACGGGCGTGTGGCGCGAACCTATAACATCCTGCTCGATCCGCCTGATCTGGCCATTCGTCCGCCCACTCCCGTCGAGCCTGTGATAACCGTCCAGCCTGCACCGCTTCCGCCCGAGACTCCTCCGGCCCTGGCCACGGCTCCAGCCCCGGCTCCGGCTCCAGCTCCGGCTCCGGCTCCGGCTCCAGCTCCATCTCTCGCGCCGGCCCCGGCCCCGGCGCCAGCACCAGCGCCAGCACCAGCCCCCTATCAGGATCTGGGTGAGGAGCCGTCGACGCTTTCTTCGGGGCCGACTCCGGAACCTACTCCGGAACCGGCTCCGGAACCGGCTCTGGAACCGGCTCCGGAACCGGCTCTGGAACCGGCTCCGGCTCCGGTTCCTGAACCGGCCCCTGAACCGGCCCCATACCGGGACCTGGGTGATGAGCCGACGATAGTTTATTCGAGTGATGCGCCGGAACCGGAGGCCGTTCGAGAAGAAGCGGCTCCCGCACCGCGTGAAAGCCCGCCGACGCCGGTCGAGCGTGAAAGGATTGCGCCGTCGCCGATGCCGCTCCCCGCGCCGACCTATTATCCGGACGCATTGGAAGGCGACGATTACACGGTCAGGTCCGGCGATACCCTGGGAGCCATCGCCAGTCGTCGCGCGCCTGCGGATGTGTCGCTCGACCAGATGATGATGGCGCTGTATCGCACCAACCCGACGGCATTCATCAACAACAACATCAACCGGCTCAAGACCGGTGTCATTCTCAAGATGCCGTCCGGCGACGAAGCGCGCAGCAGCAGCCATGGCGATGCGCGCAGGGAGGTGAGCGTCCATACGCGCGAATTCAACGCCTGGCGTGCGCAACTGGCCGCGGAGGTTGCCGATCGTCCTGCGACTCCGATGGAGGACAGCGCCGGAAGCTCACGCAGCATCGACACGATCCCGCCGCCCGCAGAACTGGACCGCGACAAGGTGGTGATTGCTACGAACGATGGCAGCGGCGATGACGTGGCTTCCCGTCTGCAGGACACGGAAACGGATCTCGTGTCAACACAGGCGGCATTGAAAGAAGCCTCGGAAAGAATCAAGGAACTGGAGGATATCGCCAAGCTTGAGGAACAGCGCGCCGAAATTGCAAAACGAGCCGCCGAATTGAGGGATCAGGCGCTACGGGGGCAGCAGTCCACTCCGGCGCCGTCCGAGCAGACGCAAACGCCTGTAGCCGAAACAGCATCGGCTCCCACCGAACCGCCTGCCGATCCTGTGGTCGAAGAAACACCGCCGACTCCTGAACCGGCTCCGGTTGAGCCAGTCGTCACTGAGCCAGAGAGTCCGCAGCAGGCCGAGCCATCATCTTCTCCGCTTTCAGTGGACGCTTCGCAGGAGTTCGATGGCGAAGACCCGATGTGGGAAATGATACGAACCTTGTTGGGGGTCGGCGCGCTGCTCGTCATGATTCTGGGCGCTTACTTCGGCATCCGTTCCTGGCGTCAGAACAAACGCTCCGATATCGGGTTGGATACTCTTTCGCAGGAAGCGACGAGCATGTTCCCGAGTGAAGCGACTTCGATCTTTGGGGACAACGGCGGCCAGAGTGTGGATACCACCGGCAGCAGCGTCATCCATACCGATTTCAGCCAGACCGGCTTGTCGATCGACACCAACGAAGGGGTCGATCCGGTGGCCGAGGCCGACGTCTACATGGCGTATGGGCGCGACAGTCAGGCCGAGGAAATCCTCAACGACGCGCTCAAGGCCGATCCCAAGCGCGGGGCGATTTATGTCAAGCTGCTTGAAATCTATGCCCAGAGGCAGGATTTGATGTTGTTTGAAACCACGGCTTCCGAGCTTTTTTCCCGCACAGAGGGGCAGGGCCGGGATTGGGAAAAGGCGGCACAGATGGGCCGTCGGCTCGATCCCTCCAATCCGCTCTACTCGGGTAAATCGCCTGAACAGAAGGACGGCGATTTCTCAAGGTTGCCAGGACTCGAACCCGCCCTTGAAGAACCCTCCAGGCTGGATATGGGCGCGCCTCAGAGCGTTGCTCCGCCTGTCAGTTCCGGCCCGGCGCTGTCCGATCTGGATTTCGGCGCTTCGCCGGGTCCAAGCGCATTTGCCGCAACGAATACCGGGCAACTCAAAGACACTGTGGCGGCGCAGGGCAGAGTGGAAGACATATTGTCTGAGCAGCAAGTGACGGCCGAGGCCGCTTCGGGCGCGCAGAGGCAGGACAAGCCTCCAAAGAAAGCGACCGAACCCACTACGGAGGTCGATTTCCAATTTGAACCGGCTGAGGATGGAGCGCCGAAGTCTCCGGGCAGTATCGACTTCGATCTCGGCAAGTCGAAGCAGGCTTCCGAGACGGGCAAGCAGCCCATTTCCGTGACCGTGTCCAGGCCGTCGTCGAATGCCAAGGGGACTGCTTCCAGACAGCCGATCGGCGTCTCTTCCAAGAAAGCCGACAGCAGGACCGCCTCGCCCAAGGCTGCGAAAGATCTGGCCGGGCCACTCGATTTCGATATGCCTGCACAAGACCCGAACGCCTACCGCGACATGAGCGCGACGGTTGTGTTGCCGTCTGCGTTGGGGGGTGATGAGCATAGCGACGATGTGACGATGGATCTCGAAAATACCGGTTTCGATCCGAACGCGCTCGATTTCGATCTCGACCTCAATCTCAAGCCGGACACTGCCGCAGTTCCCGCCTCTCCCAGGACACGGGGCAGGCAGTCATCCGTGCCTGTCGGTGGCCCGCTCAACGCGGAAGACGCGGAAGAATTCAACATCAAGCTCGATTTGGCGAAGGCCTATGGAGAAATGGGCGATACCGAGGGCGCGCTGGAACTGCTTCGAGAGGTGGTCGACAATGGCAATGCCACGCAGAAGGCGGAAGCCAGGGCATTGATCACCACGCTGGGTTGAACTACCCCCTCTCTCCCCTAAGCGGGAGAGAGGGTGGTTTGCGTAGCCTGGATAAGCGAAGCGCCATCCAGGGATTCTGCTTCTCCGGCGCAAAGCGTCGCCGATCTGAGATATTTGCGATGCTTCGCATCGGATGCCACACCCCCCGGATGGCGCTTCGCTTATCCAGGCTACGTTCGCTGCAATGACAGGAGGGGTGTGCAGGGGATCTGGCCCGCATAGGTTGGGGTGAGCCTTGCGAACCCCAACGCTGGAGGAGAAAATAACCGCATGATATACGGGTGCGTATGGCAGATGACTTGCCCGTAGGGGAACGCTGTTATGTTGGGATTCGCTGCGCTCATCCCAACCTACGAACTACATTCGCTCCTGCAAGCGGAAGAGAGTGGCCGTAACTTATGCATGCAGGTTCAATCCTTTTTCTGTGGGCGATGGCGGCTGTTTTTGCACAACGTGCGGAAGGCTGGAGTCTTGCCGCGTTGACCGGCGCAAGCCTGATTGCGGCGCTTGTCTGCGCGCGCGCTCAGTGTGTGCGCCTGCTTGCCAGGATTCGCGTCCTCTTGCTGGCAATCGTGGTGTTGTTCGCGTGGTTTACACCAGGAGAGGCGGTTTTCATGGATTGGCCGCGTGCAAGCCCCAGCCGCGAGGGATTGTTGCTTGCGCTCACACATGGCAGCCGTCTGGCGGCGCTGGTGTGCTGGGTGGCAATCCTGCTCGGGCGCATGCCGACGGAGCGCCTCGTGAGCGGCCTTTACGCGCTTGCCCGCCCATTCGGGGTATTCGGCCTGCCGGCTGAACGTATCGCCTTGCGCCTGCTGCTCGTATTGCGCCATGCCGACGCCGCGCGCAATGACCAGGATTGGAAATCCTGGCTGAACCCGCCCGCCGCCGCTGGCGGCGAAACCGTGCGATTGATACGCGAACATCTGGGCTTTCTGGACATTGCCCTGCCGATCATGGCATGCGTTTTCCTGACGTTTTGGTGGCTGCGATGAGAATCGCGCTTGGTATCGAATATGCTGGCAACGCCTTCGAGGGCTGGCAGAGTCAGCCGCACGGGCGCACGGTACAGGATGTCGTCGAACGCGCGCTCGGGATCATCGCCGGTGAAACCGTCAGACTGCACGCCGCCGGGCGAACCGACGCCGGCGTGCATGCCACCGCGCAGGTCGCGCATTTCGACACGAAGGCGCATCGCCCCATGACGGCCTGGGTTCGGGGAGCCAATGCCTGGTTGCCGCCGGGCGTGGCAATTCGTTGGGCGGTGGAAGTCGACGAGAGCTTTCATGCCCGCTACCGCGCCCGCGAGCGCAGCTACCGCTACCTGCTCCATGACACGCCGGTGCGACCGGCGATATTGTCCGGGCGGATGGGCTGGTTTCATCTGCCGCTCGACGTGGAGAAAATGGCTGCTGCGGCTGCACTGGTATGCGGTGAACACGATTTTTCTTCCTTCCGCGCTACGTCCTGTCAGGCTAAAACGCCCGTGCGGACCCTGTCCGGGGCGCATGTGAGGCGCGAAGGCGGCATCATCCTGTTCGACTTCAGCGCCAACGGCTTCCTGCATCACATGGTTCGCAATCTCGTCGGCGCGCTGGTCGTCGTCGGCAAGGGCGAGCGAGCGCCGCAATGGCTCGGCGAACTGCTCAGGAGCCGCGAGCGGGCGAAGGGCGCGCCGACTTTTGCGCCGGACGGACTCTATCTCTGCGGGGTCTCGTATCCGTCACACTGGCTGTTGCCCGAAGGAGGGCGTATCATAACGAGACCTTTTTTCGTCATGACCTGAATGCTGCGTACCCGGATCAAGATTTGCGGTCTCACCCGGCCACAGGATGTCATTGCTGCGCTCGAGGCAGGAGTCGATGCAGTCGGTTTCGTGTTCTATCCGCCCAGTCCGCGCAGTATTCCGTTCGAGCGGGCTGCCGAACTGGCAGGACTGCTGCCGCCTTTTGTTGCGGCAGTGGGGCTGTTCGTCGACCCGCAGCCGGAATTCGTGGCCGAGGCATTGCGCCGTGTGCCCCTGCAATGGCTCCAGTTCCACGGCGACGAGAGCGATGGCGAGTGTGCGGCCTTGTCCGTGATTCCCGGCTCCGATCGCCGTCTGCCCTGGATCAAGGCGGCCCGGATGCGCCAGGGGATTGATCTGTTAAAATTCTCCGCCTCTCATCCCGGAGCTTGCGGTTTGTTGCTCGATACCTTCGTCGAAGGGTACGGCGGTGGAGGCAGGACGTTCGACTGGTCGTTGATCCCTCCGGGGATAGGGCGTCCACTGGTGCTCTCAGGCGGGCTCGATCCCGGCAATGTGGCTGATGCCGTTCGCATCGTGCGACCCTGGGCGGTTGACGTGTCGAGCGGGGTGGAAGTGGCAAAGGGAATCAAGGACGCAGCGAAAATCGCCGCGTTTGTCGCAGGAGCTCGCAGCGCCGATGGCTGATATGCAAAAACAGTACTCTCTTCCTGATGCACAGGGCCACTTCGGTCCGTATGGCGGTGTCTTCGTCGCCGAGACGCTCATGCCTGCGCTGGAAGAGTTGCGCGTGGCGTTCGATGCGTGCCGCAAGGATGCCTCCTTCATTGCCGAGTTTGAGCATGAGCTTAGGCATTACGTCGGACGGCCAAGCCCGATCTACCACGCCCGGCGGCTTTCCGAAAAACTGGGTGGGGCGCAGATCCTCCTGAAACGCGAAGATCTCAATCACACGGGCGCGCACAAGGTCAACAATTGCATCGGGCAGGCGCTGCTCGCCAGACGCATGGGCAAACCCAGGGTGATTGCCGAGACCGGTGCGGGGCAGCACGGCGTTGCGACGGCCACCGTGGCAGCCCGCTACGGCTTCAAGTGTGTGGTCTACATGGGTACCGACGACGTGGCGCGACAGGCGGCCAACGTCTATCGCATGAAGCTTCTTGGGGCAACCGTGGTGCCGGTGGAATCCGGCTCGAAGACGCTCAAGGACGCGCTCAACGAGGCCATGCGCGATTGGGTGACGAACGTCACCGACACGTTCTACATCATCGGCACGGTGGCCGGGCCGCATCCCTATCCGATGATCGTGCGCGATTTCCAGACGGTGATCGGCAGGGAGTGCCTGACACAAATGACGGAGACCTTCGGGTGTCAGCCCGATAGTGTGATTGCCTGCGTGGGCGGCGGCTCCAATGCGATAGGCGTTTTCCATCCCTACATTCCCTTCGAGGACGTGCGTCTGGTGGGGGTCGAGGCAGCCGGAGAGGGAATCGAAACCGGCCGTCACGCTGCGCCGCTCACGGCCAACGCAAGCGTTGGCGTTCTGCATGGCAACCGCACTTACCTGATGCAGGACGGGGACGGGCAGATCAGCGAGACCCATTCCATTTCCGCCGGACTCGATTATCCGGGCGTGGGGCCTGAACATGCGTGGCTGAAGGACAGTGGCCGCGTCGAATACGTGGCGGCAACCGATGCCGAGGCGCTCGATGCGTTCCACGCGCTTTGCCGTTACGAGGGCATCATTCCGGCGCTGGAGGCTTCGCACGCCCTGGCGCAGGCCATGAAGATTGCGCCCACGCTCGCCCGCGATAAACTCCTGCTGGTCTGCCTCTCCGGGCGCGGCGACAAGGATATGCATACCGTGGCCGAGCGTTCAGGCATTCAGTTTTAAGATTTTTTGTGCCTGTCAGGGATTTTATGTCCAGAATTCAAACCACTTTTCAGCAATTGCAGGCCGCAGGGCGCAAGGCGCTGATTCCTTTCATCACGGTGGGCGATCCCGATGCGGAACTGACCGTGCCGCTGATGATCTCGCTCGTTACGGGCGGGGCCGACATCATCGAGCTCGGTGTGCCGTTCTCCGATCCGATGGCCGATGGGCCGGTCATCCAGCGTTCCTCGGAGCGAGCGTTGACCAAAGGTATGAGCCTTGCCCGTGTGCTCGACATCGTTCGTGTTTTCCGCACAATCGATGCGGTGACTCCGGTCGTGCTGATGGGCTACGCCAATCCCATCGAGGCGATGGGCGCTGCTGCTTTTACCGATGCGGCCAGACAGGTGGGCGTCGATGGCGTGCTGGTGGTCGATTATCCGCCCGAGGAATGCGTGGAATTCACTGCGGGCCTGCGCGCGGCCGGGCTGGATCAGATTTTCCTGGTTGCGCCGACCTCTTCCGAGCAGCGTTTCCGGGATGTCGCCCAGGCGGGCAGCGGCTATCTCTATTACGTCTCCCTCAAGGGCGTGACCGGCGCGGCGCGTCTGGACTTCGACGAAATCGCCTGCCGCATTCCGCGCATCCGCGCGGTGGCGGGAATGCCGGTGGGCGTGGGTTTTGGCATCCGCGATGCCGAAACTGCGAAAAGAATCGGCGCAGTGGCCGACGCAGTGGTCATCGGCAGCCGCATCGTCCAGGAAATCGAAGCGAGTCCGCGTGAGCAGGCTTGCGTCAATGTTGAAACATTCGTGCGCGAAGTTCGCGTTGCGCTCGATGAGCTTGTCGGAGCACATCCATGAGTTGGCTACAAAAACTGCTCCCGCCCCGGATCAAGCGCGACGAAGGCACGGTGCGCAACAAGTCGATCCCGGAGGGGCTGTGGGTCAAATGTCCGGCCTGTGCGGAGCCGCTCTATCACTCCGACCTTGAAGGCAACCTGCATGTTTGCCCCAAGTGCGGGCATCACCTGCGCATCGCCGCCCGCGTTCGGCTCGATCTGCTGCTCGATGCCGAAGGCCGTCTCGAAGTCGGCAATGAAGTGGCTCCCGTCGATTCGCTCAAGTTCAAGGATTCGCGCAAATATACGGAGCGCCTGTCGGCAGCGGCGAAGGAGACGGACGAAACCGAGGCGCTGCTGGTCATGCGGGGCGCGGTGCTCGGTGTGCCGCTGGTCGTGGCCTGTTTTGAATTCGATTTTCTCGGTGGTTCGATGGGTTCGGTGGTCGGGGAGCGTTTCGTGCGGGGCGTTCGCGTCGCGCTCGATCAGCGCCTGCCTTTCATCTGCATCACGGCGACCGGCGGAGCGAGGATGCAGGAAGGCTTGTTCTCGTTGATGCAGATGGCCAAAACCACGGCGGCAATCACCCAGCTCACCCAGCAAGGGCTGCCGTTCATCTCGGTGCTCACCGATCCGACGATGGGGGGCGTGTCGGCGAGTTTTGCCTTTATGGGCGACGTGGTGATTGCCGAACCCGGCGCGTTGATCGGCTTTGCCGGCCCAAGGGTGATCGAGCAGACCGTGCGTGAAACGCTGCCGGAGGGTTTTCAGCGTTCCGAGTTTCTGCTCGAAAAAGGCGCGATCGACATGATCGTCGACCGTCGGCAATTGCGCGAACGTCTGGCCGAGCTTCTCAATCTTCTCAATCGGCATCCGCCCGTTCATGCCTGATCCGCGAGACCGTGGATTGCCGGTCGCGCTGGCCGATTGGCTCGAACTGCTCGAAGCCCGACACGGCATGTCCATTTGCCTCGGACTGGAGCGTGTCTCGGAAGTGCTCGCCGCGCTTGGCTCCGGCTCCGACGCAGTGGTGATCAGTGTGGGCGGCACCAACGGCAAGGGTTCGATTTGCGCCATGCTCGAAGCCATCCTGCTCGCCGAAGGGTATCGCGTCGGCTGCTACACCTCGCCCCACTTGTTGCGCTACAACGAGCGCGTGCGCATCGACGGCATCGAGGTTGGCGACGAGGCGCTGGCCGCCGCCTTTGCCGATGTCGAGGCGGTGCGCGGAAATACACCGCTCACCTATTTCGAGCATGGCACGCTGGCGGCGTGGAGGGTATTTTGCGCGCAGCGGCTCGATGTCATCATCCTCGAAGTCGGACTGGGCGGGCGGCTCGACGCGGTCAACGCCATTGATGCCGATTGCGCCGTCGTTTCCGGGGTGGCGGTGGATCATGTGGATCATCTCGGCGATACGCGCGAGGCCATCGGTTTCGAGAAAGCGGGCATTTTTCGCGCCGGATGTCCGGCGATCTGCGGCGATCCCGATCCGCCGCGAAGCCTCATCGAGCATGCACGGACGATTGCCGCGGAACTTTGGGTTTGCGGGCGCGATTTCGGTTTCGACGGCGACCGCCAACAATGGCGTTACTGGCGAAAGGAGACACCGACATCCGGCTGCCACGATGGTATTTCGATCCATCGCAGCGGGCTGGCTCACCCGGCCTTGCGCGGTGCAAGCCAGCTTTTCAATGCGGCCTCGGCAATGACCGCGCTCGATGCCTTGCAGGCGCGCATTCCGGTATCCATGCAGGCGATCCGGCAGGGTTTGATGCGAGTTGAACTGCGTGGGCGTTTCCAGGTGTTGCCGGGGCAACCCCAGGTCGTGCTCGATGTGGCCCACAATCCGCAGGCGGCGAACGTGCTGGCTGAAAATCTCGGAGAGATGGGCTTTGCCCCCACAACCTGGGCGATCTTCGGCATGCTCGCCGACAAGGACGTGGAAGGCGTACTGATGCGCATGGACGCGCGAGTCGACCACTGGCTGCCCTGTACCCTGTCCGGCCCCAGGGGACTCGAAGCCGGGGCGTTGATCGATCGTATGCGCGCGGCAGGCGTAAAAGAGAGCAAAATCGCGGAAGGTTTTGCGACGCCTGCCAAGGCATTTGCGCGTGCACGGGAATGTGCGGCTGTCAATGATAGAATTGTGACGTTTGGTTCTTTCCTGACCGTGGCTGATGTATTGGCGGAAATACAGAGCCGCCGCTGATGCGCGATACACCAAAGGGGTTTCAAGGTGAGTGATTTTCCAGCAAACGAGATAGACGACCTCGAAATCAAGAAACGTGCGCGCCGCCGCCTCGTGGGAGCGACTGTCCTGGCCCTGCTGGCGGTGATCGTGTTGCCGCAGTTGGTCAAGGACGATGAAACGCCGCGCACCGAGTCCGATATCCAGGTTTCCATCCCCGAACCGGGTGAATTTGAATCGTCCCAGGCTGAGCCGGGAAATGCTCAGGACTCTGCCAGGATCGACATCGAGCCGGATGCTGCTTCGGGCGAGTCCGGGTTGGCCGACGACCTGCCTCCGCTATTGTCCGACGACGTTCCGCCGCTATTGACTGGCGACAATGCCTCGCCTGAGCCGCTCCCAACGCCGACTCCGCCCTCGCCCTCGCCCTCGCCCTCGCCCTCGCCCCCGGAACAGACTGTTTCAACTGCATCTGCCGCCAAACCGCCCGTGGAGCCTCGGCGCGGGCCATCGCGTGATACGGCAAAAGAAGCCGAGGCCGCGCGCGCGCTTGCCTTGCTCGATGGCGCTGCTGCCGCAAAGGAGGCGGATCGAGGCGGAAAAACGCCTGGAACCAGAACGCAAGGCCAGGTCTTTGTCCAGGTCGCCGCGTTCAGTAACGCAGGCAGGGCTGCCAAACAGGCGGAAGAATTGCAAAAGCAGGGGTTTGACGCTTACGCCGAAAAGGCTGGCAAGGTAACGCGGGTTCGCATCGGTCCGCTGTCCCGGAGCGAAGGAGAGCAGGTCGTGGCTCGTCTGAAGGCTCAGGGGCGCAGTGCGGTGTTGTCGTCGAAATGAGGTTGGGCGCTGAACGCTGAATGCTGAATTCCGGCGATGACGATTTTTGATTACGCATTCCTGTCCATTCTTGGGCTGTCGGCCGGGTTGGGATTATGGCGGGGGCTGGTGGGCGAAATCCTGGGGCTGGCGGCCTTGGTTCTGGCCCTGATCGTGGCGAGCCGTTATGCCGATGTTGCGGCGCTCCAGTTTGAAAACACGATTGCCGACCCGCGCGGGCGCATGGCTGCGGCGTTTGCGTTGATTCTTTTTGCCGTATTGTTGCTGGTGTCGCTGGTAAAACTGTTTTTGCGACGTCTGCTGCGTGCCGCAGGACTGGGCGCAACGGACAGGTTTTTTGGGGCCGCGTTCGGGCTCGTGCGTGGTCTGGTGATTGCCCTGATCGTGGTCTGGATCGGCGGTCTGATCGGCATGTCGCGCGAATCGTGGTGGGAGCAGGCGTTGTTCGCGCCGCCGCTGGAACAGGCGGTGAACAGGGTCGAATTGTGGCTGCCGGATGTCGACTCGGTAGCCGAGGGTATTCGTTTCAGATAGGATGGTGTTTCATGTGCGGAATTCTCGGAGTCGTGGCGGCTTCTCCGGTCAACCAGTTGCTCTATGACGGACTGTTGGTGTTGCAACATCGCGGGCAGGATGCGGCAGGCATTGCCACAGCGAAGGACGATCGCTTTTTCATGCACAAGGTGCCAGGGCTGGTGCGCGATGTCTTTCGCACCCGCAACATGCGAACCCTTGCAGGAAACTGGGGAATCGGACATGTGCGTTACCCCACGGCGGGTTCGGCGTCCAACATCGCCGAGGCACAACCCTTCTACGTCAATTCGCCCTTCGGAATCCTCCTGGCGCATAACGGGAACCTGACCAATTCGGTGGCGCTCAGGCGCGAGATGTTTCTCTCCGACCGTCGCCACATCAATACCACTTCGGACTCCGAAGTGTTGCTCAACGTGTTGGCGCATGAGTTGGAAGACGCGGCCAGCGGCCCCAGGCTCGACGAGGCGGCGATATTTCGCGCCGTGGCGGGCGTGCATCGGCGTTGCCGGGGCGCTTACGCAGCCGTGGCGATGATCGCGGGTTATGGTTTGCTGGCCTTTCGTGATCCTTACGGCATCCGCCCCCTGGTGATCGGCAGAAATGAGTTGTCCGACGGCAGGACCGAATGGCTGGTTGCCTCCGAGTCCGTCGCGCTTGATGCCCTGGGTTTCAAGCTCCTGCGCGACCTCGCGCCGGGCGAGGCGGTGTTGATCGACACGGAAGGCAACTTCCATAGCCGTGAGTGCGCCACGGGAACCGTGGTCGCGCCCTGCATATTCGAGTACGTCTATCTCGCAAGGCCCGATTCCATCATGGACGGCGTATCGGTCTATGAAGCGCGCCTGAAGATGGGCGAACTTCTCGCCGAGAAAATGAAGCGCGTCATGCCGCATGCGGGTATCGACGTCGTGATCCCGATTCCCGATTCGAGTCGCCCCTCGGCGCAGGAAATGGCGCTGCGATTGGGGCTGCCGTACCGTGAGGGGTTCGTCAAGAACCGCTACATCGGTCGAACCTTCATCATGCCGGGGCAGTCCAGGCGCAAGAAATCCGTGCGCCAGAAGCTCAATACCATCCACCAGGAATTCAGGGGCAAGAGCGTGCTGCTGGTCGACGATTCCATCGTGCGCGGCACGACCAGCAAGGAAATCATCAACATGGCGCGCGAAGCGGGCGCGGCCAGGGTGTACATAGCTTCCGCCGCGCCGCCGGTTCGTTACGCGAATGTTTACGGCATCGACATGCCCACGCGCGGCGAACTCATCGCCAATGAGCGCAACGAAGACGAAATTGCCCGAGAGATCGGCGCGGACGGCCTGCTTTACCAGGATCTCGACGACCTCAAGGCATCCGTGCGCGCGATCAACCCCGCGCTTCAGTTTTTCGAGACATCCTGCTTCGATGGCTGCTACATCACCGGCGACATCACCGCCGAGTATCTTTCCAGGGTGGAAAACCAGGGAGGTTACGAGGATTTCGGCGTGGCGACCGAGATTGGGGAGGGCGGATGTCAGCTCGACCTCAACCTGATCGACCAGGAAGAACGCTGAGATTTATCCGGTTCCCCGCCGAGAGGGTCGGCTTTTGCGAGCCGACGATCCACATTCGTAAAAAATATTCTTTGAAGATATTCACAAACACATGATCATTGGGGTACACTCCCGATTATTCCGTATCGCTTGAACGGGGATGCGCAATGAAAGCGTTTGTGGAGCCGCAGTCTCCTCCGAATAAGCCTCCCTCTTGAGGAAGGTGGCGCGCCGAAGGCGTGACGGAGGGAGTAAGCGACTCAATGCTTTGCATCGAACCCGGCTTCGTTGGAAGTTGCAGTGGCCTTTTACGCCGGAAAGTTTGAGACAAGGCGGAAGTGTTCAGGGAGGGAGGTTCAGATAATGACACTGGGGTACAAAACCTACTACCGAAGGTTGATTGCTGGTTCCATGTTCATTCTGGGAGTTTTTTTCCTGTGGATTCTTGCCCAGACGCCTGGTCTGGCGGACGCCGGCAATGCGTTTCTCCTGACGATCACCCAGGGCATCTGGCTTGGGGCGTCCATGCCGGGAATCCTGTTGTGCGTCATGGCTTCGTCCTGTCTGATGGGCTACGGACTGTTTGTGCGCAAGAGGTATGCCCTCACGTTGTTCTGGAGCGGGTTTGCCTTGTACTTCCTGGCCGGAATGATGGGGTTGGGTACGCGCTACTGAGCGAAACGACGAATTGGCATATGGTTTTCGTGGGCCGGTTCACGTCAGATGCTGAAATGCGAAATACGCTCTCGTAGCGTGCGCGCCAGTTGTTCCAATCCTGACGCGCATTGCGCCGATTCTTTCGCAACCTGACTGTTCTGATCGGCCATCGCGGTGATCTTTTCGACGTTGTGGGATATTTCGGTGATGGCTCCCGACTGCTCCGTGAGTGCATGCGAAATCGTGGTCACCGCTGTGGCGACCTGATGGGCGCTCTGGCGGATGCTGGTCATGCTTCCGCCAGCCTGTTCGGCATAGGAAACCCCTTCTTCGACCTGACGCACCCCTGCTTCCATGTTGGTGACGGCATTGGTCGTGCCGTCGAGGATGCGGCGGATCAGGCCGCTGATTTCCTGCGTCGAGCCCGAAGTGCGCTCGGCGAGTTTTCTCACCTCGTCGGCGACGACGGCAAAGCCGCGCCCCTGTTCTCCGGCGCGCGCCGCTTCGATTGCTGCGTTTAGCGCCAACAGATTGGTTTGATCGGCAATCTCGCGGATGACATCGACGATCCTGGAGATGGCCTGGGATTCCTGCCCCAACGCGCGGACGGTATCGGAGGCGGTGCGCACGGTGTCGGCAATGCGCGTCATGCTGTCCGTAGCCTGCTGGATGACCTCGGCGCCTTCGCTGGAGACGTGATCGGAGTCGATCGAAGTCTGGGTCGCATTCTGGGCGCTGTCGGAGATATGGACGATATTGGCGTTCATTTCCTCGATGCTGGAGGCCATCGCCAGGGCGGAACCGCTTTGTTCTGCCGATTGCCTGGCAACTTCATTGGCGGTGTTGAGCAGTTGTTCGGAACTGTCGGCCAGTTGCAGCGCCGCATTCTGGATGTCGCTCAAGGCGGAACGTATCTTCTCGGCCATGACACGGGTGGCTGTCAGGAGTTGTCCCACTTCGTCGCTGGCGCATTCCGGAATCGCAACCGTCAAATGGCCCTCGGCAATCTGTTCCATCGCAGAAATGGCTTCCTTCAGCGGCTGCGAAACCCAGCGCCGGGAAGAGACGAAGACGATGGTGGACAACAGCGCACACAGGGCAATGGCGCCGACAATCAGGCTGTTGCGCGTAAACAGGGCGTCGGAGGCCAGGTCGTCGTGATGAAGGACGGAGACGACAACCCAGTTCCATTGCGGGAAGAATTCGAACACCGCGACTTTTTCGCGCGGCTCAGTCTCGCCGATGGCAGAATCGGTGTACCAATATGTCAATGTGCCGCTTTTCTGCTCGATGATGGTACGGATATAGGGGAGTCCCCTGGGGTCTTTTTCGTCGTAGAGGTTTTTTCCCGCCAGCGTCGGATGGACAACCATTGTGCCCGGATTGTTTCCTGCGTCGACAACATACACGTAGCCGTTCTGGCCTGGCTTGATTTCAAGGATTTTCTGCCGCAACAATTCCAGTTCGGAGGTGAAATCCCGACCGACGAAAAGCGCGGCGATGACATTGCCTGAAGCATCCTGGATCGGCTGGTAATGGGTGATGTAATCGCGATTGAAAAGGTTTGCCTTGCCGATGTAGGTCTGGTTCGCCAGCAGCGCAGTGCGGGCGGGGTGGTTGCGGTCGAGTCGGGTGCCGATGGCGCGTTGGCCGCTTCCGTCTTTGAGCGAGGTGCTGATACGGACGAAATCGTCGCCATCGCGCACGAAAACGGTGGCGACGGCACTGCTCATCGCAGTGAAACGGTCGACGACGGAAAAATTCAGATTCAGCGTCTCACCTCCTGCCCTGAGCACAGGCGTTTGGGTGCCGTTGATGGTGACATTCTCTGTCGTATCGAGCGTGTAACGGGGAGGCAGTAGTTCTTTCAGGATGTTGCCCGTGCGGGTAACGTTCTTTTCTACGGTTTCGTCGTAGATCTGGATCATGTTCAGTGCCTGATGATTGATCTGACGGACCGTTGTGATGCTGTGTTCGACAACGATCCCCGTCACCGATGCCGTCAGCCAGACGATGGCAATGGTGAGCAGCGTGATCAGCGCAATGGACTGGACGATGTTGAGTTTGAGCGCGATCGGCCAGTTTTTGAAGGATGTCTTCAGTTTCATGGGATTTTCTCTCGGCGTTGACTTCGGTACAAAAGCACTTTCCACGCAACGCAAAAAATCCCGTGCAGCGGGTGCAAGTGCAAACGCTGAACGACAAATCGCCTGCCGTGAAAATTCAGCTTGGATTTTCTCTTTTCGAGTATTCGCGGGTGAGTTTTATCACAGTGAATATTGCTTCAGTGAGCAATACGTCATGACACGCCGGTTCCGATATCGACATGTTATGCGTGACAGGCATAAATGCCTGCTTTGGCGATAAGGGCAATCCGTGTCGAATCAGGAGGCAGCGTGCATGTCGGAGTGTGCGCTGAACTCGGTTCCGTCGAAAGCCAGCCAGGCAGCGCAGTCGTCCCAGTCTGGGAGCACGTAGCGTTCGCAGCGATGGCCGTCTATCAGGTAGGTATGGCGCGCCGGACGATGGGTGTGGCCGTGGACGAGCGTGGGATAGGAGTGGGAACGCAACAGGCTGGTGACTGCGTCGGAGTTGACATCCATGATTTCCGCTTTTTTTCCGTGTTTGGCGGCCTCGCTCTGGATGCGCAGTTGTTCGATGAGATTGCGTCGCACCTCCAGCGGCTGGGCAAGAAATCCGGCTTGCCATTCACGATTGCGTACCTGTTGGCGAAAAGCCTGGTACTCGTGGTCGTCGATACAGAGCGCATCGCCATGAGAAAGCAGCAGTGTTCGCCCGTTGAAACGGATCGAGGCCATATCGGCGAGGATCTGCGCGCCGCTGGCATGGGTAAAGCCTTGTCCGACGAGAAAATCACGGTTGCCTGGCATGAAATAAACGGCAATCCCGGCCGCGACGGTCGCATGCAGGGCTTCGCATATAGTTTGATTGAAGGCTGAACCGGCATCGTCGTCGCCGGCCCAGTATTCAAATAGGTCGCCGAGAATGAAGATAGTGGCCGCCTGCCGTGCCGGTCCGGAGAGAAAATCGAAGAAGGCGGCGGTGGTTTGCGGGCGTTTATCGGCCAGATGCAGGTCGGCCACGAACAGGGCCGGCAGTTTCGGCGCGACGACGATTTCCATTATCCTCATTGGCACTGGGGCATCGCCTGACATGGACTCAGATGATTTCGGCACGTTCGACAACAACGTCTTCTTTTGGAACATCTTGATGAAAGCCCTTGGTTCCGGTGGCAACCTTGCGGATTTTGTCGACGACATCCAAACCATCGCTGACATGGCCGAATACACAATACCCCCAGCTTTGCGGGTTGGGGGCGCGGAAGTCGAGAAACTCGTTATCAACGACGTTGATGAAGAACTGCGCAGTCGCGGAATGCGGGTCGTTGGTACGAGCCATGGCGACGGCTCCGCGCGTGTTCTTGAGTCCGTTATCGGCTTCGTTCCCGATGGGGTCACGGGTCGGTTTCTCTTCCATTCCCGGCCCGAAACCGCCGCCCTGGATCATGAAACCGTCGATTACGCGGTGAAATACGGTGTTGTCGTAGTGACCGGAGGTAACGTAGCCAAGGAAGTTCTCGACCGTGGCAGGGGCCTTGTCCGCGTCGAGCTCAATCGTGATGACGCCGTGATTGGTGTGAAGTTTGATGGCCATGTGCGGCTCCTCGGGGTTATCGGGATTTGTTCTGCCTGGTTGTAGCGGCCCCTTTGCCCTTGGCCGGGGCATTCTCGGGCGCATCTTCCAGGACGCGGGCCGATTCGATAACGATCAGATCGATCGGGACGTTTGCGTGCATGCCCTGGGAGTGGGTCGGACGGTTCTCGATTTTCTGTACGACATCCATGCCCTTGACGACCTTGCCGAATACGGCGTAACCCCAGTTTTTCGAGTCGCGATAGTTCAGGAATTCGTTATTGACGACGTTGATGAAAAACTGCGCTCTTGCGGAATGCGGCTCGTTGGTGCGAGCCATTGCCACGGTTCCGGCTTCGTTCATGAGGCCGTTGGCGGCTTCGTTTTCAATGGGCGCGCGGGTCGATTTTTCAGCAAACGTATCATCCATGCCGCCGCCCTGAATCATGAAGCCCTTGATGACACGGTGGAAAATCGTGCCGTCGTAGTGGCCGCTCTGGACGTATTGCAGGAAGTTGTCGACCGTCTTGGGGGCAAGTTCGGCGTTGAGTTCAAGCACGATTTCCCCAAGATTGGTCTTGAGTTCAACTTGCGGCCCGGCGGCGTGTGCGACGAGGGCGCAGAGGCCGCAGACCAGGGAAACAAGGAATTGTCGAATCATGAAAAGCTCCAGGAGGCTGAGAAGGTTTTACGGCAGGGAAGGGGCTCGTCAGAGAACGGCTGTATTGTCGTGCTATACTACAAAAATAACTCCAGACAGCGCAGGATTCTAGCAACAACTCTCCCACGCTCAAAACGAAAATACATTTTGCCGCTCTCCGTGCCGGGTTGCGGCGCCTCCCCACAGGGTTCGCATGCTCACGATCTATAACTCGTTTACTCGCAGCAAAGAAGTCTTTCGTCCCATAGAATCAGGCCGTGTCGGGGTATACGTCTGTGGTATGACGGTGTATGACTACTGCCACCTTGGGCATGCGCGGGTGATGGTGGTCTTCGACATGGTGGTGCGCTGGTTGCGGGCGAACGGCTATGAGGTGTGTTATGTACGCAACATTACCGACATCGACGACAAGATCATTCGTCGGGCGCGGGAGAACGGCGAGTCGATCCGCGCCCTGACGGATCGTTTCATTGCGGCAATGCATGAGGATGCGGATGCTCTCGGGGTGCTACGCCCGGATTTCGAGCCGAGGGCGACCGAATACGTCGCCGACATGCAGTCGCTGATCTCGAAATTGCATGAAAAGGAATTGGCTTACGTTGCCGCCAATGGCGATGTGTGCTTTGCCGTGCGCCGTTTTCCGGGCTATGGCCGCTTGTCGGGCAAGTCGGTGGATGAATTGCGCGCAGGCGTTCGGGTAGGCGTTGTCGACGACAAGAACGATCCGCTCGATTTCGTGCTCTGGAAGCAGGCCAAGGATGACGAGTCCGAGGAGGCAAGATGGGATTCGCCCTGGGGGTGCGGGCGGCCGGGCTGGCATATCGAGTGTTCGGCGATGAGTTCGAGACTACTCGGCAGGCATTTCGATATACACGGCGGCGGGCAGGACCTCCAGTTTCCGCACCATGAGAATGAAATCGCCCAATCCGAGGGGGCGCATGGCTCACGCTTCGTCAACGTCTGGATGCACAACGGGTTCGTGCGCGTCGACGATGAAAAAATGTCGAAGTCACTTGGGAATTTTTCCACGATCCGGGATGTGCTAAACAAGTATGATCCTGAAGTTGTCCGCTTTTTCATGCTGCGCTCGCACTATCGCGGCCCGCTCAATTATTCCGACGTGCACCTCGACGACGCCCGCCAGGCGCTCACGCGGTTGTACAAGGCGGTCAGGGCGGTATCGGTTCGGGAAACGCCTGAAATCGACTGGACGAACATTTGGGGGGAACGTTTTCGTGCAGCGATGGACGAAGACTTCAATACTGTAGAAGCACTGGCGGGACTCTTCGATCTGGCCAACGAAGCCAATCGCACTGGAGACATCGGGCTTGCGGGACAGATTCGTGCACTGGCGCAGGTGTTGGGGCTGCTTGGGCGCGAGACAGATGAGTTTCTTCAGTCCGAAACCGGAGGTGAAGCTTCAGGGTTGGATGTTGCTGCGATCGAAGCGCGTATCGCCGCTCGTGCGGCAGCCAGGAAAGCGCGCGATTTTGCCGAGGCGGATCGTTTGCGCGCTGAATTGCTTGCCAATGGTATTGTTCTCGAGGACGATTCCCAGGGAACGAATTGGCGGCGCGTCTGAAGGAGGAACGAATCAGGGATATACGGTGTTGTTTGCCTGGGTGGAGGAGAAGTTCGGGCAAGGTGTGTCGTGACCGGGGGCTTTTCTTCGGTTCGTTGAGTGGTGTTTTTTTGGGTAGGAAAAACAATGAGAGAGAAAGACATTTGCCGGATCGCGGTGTTCTACGATGGCGCTTACTTTTTCAAGGTCAGCAGCTATTATGTGTATCAACATGAACGGCGTGCGCGTTTATCGTTTCGTGGGGTACATGATTTCATCATTTCCGAAATCGCACAGCGTGAGGGGATTTCGCCCAGTCGTTGCCAGATTGTGGATGCGGCATATTTTCAGGGGCGCTTGACGGCGCAGCAGGCGGCGGACCAGGATCGTCTGTTTTCCGACCGCGTTTTCGAGGATGCCCTGACTCGCGCCGACATCGCGTTGTACCAGCAGCATCTTGCGTTTCGTCCTGACGGCACCTTCGAGGAAAAGCGTATTGATGTCTGGTTGGCGCTCGAAGCCTACGAGATGACCAGTCTCAAGAATTACGATGTTTGCGTACTCATCACGGGGGACGGCGATTTCGTGCCGCTCGTGCGCAAGCTCAATACGCTGGGCGCGCGGGTGATGCTGTTGGGCTGGGAGTTCGAGTACGAGCGTGAAGACGGGCGCACGATGCGCACACAGGTCTCCACCGGCCTCATCGACCGTGTCAATTATCCGGTGCTGATGAAACCCCTGATTGATGATCGCGCCCGGCGGCACGACCCTCTGATCGACAGTCTGTTTCTGCCGCAAAGCACTCAGGGCGAATGGGAGTGGCGTTCTCCGCACCGCGAGAACGGTCATCGCACGCTACCGGCGGATTTTGTCGAAGGCGTCGAGTGTCAGGGGACGATCGTCAATCTCATTGCCGGCAAGGGTTATGGTTTCATCAAGCCCGCAGCGGGGAGCGACAATTATTTCTTCCACGCCAGCGACCTGATCGACATCGGCATCGACGGTCTGCGTTACGACGACAAGGTGTTGTTCGTGACCGCGCGCGGCGAAAAGGGCATCGTTGCCAAGAACGTCCGTTTGAGTCCGGATCATGATGACGATGATGAGGAGGACTACGACAGCGACGACGATTGCGATGATATGGAGGAGCACGACGCAATACCTGCGCGTGCCTGAACGTATCCCCTCTCCCGCGCAAGCGGGAGAGAGGGAAGAATGACGTTTCCGGTACGGGCCGAACAGGCGATGTAAACGCGACAGAACGTATCTTTCATCCCGTTGGATGTGAGATACGTTCTGTCGCACTGACCTCTGCGCGGACTACGTGGAGACGTGTCCGCTCAACCCGAAAAACGCTAGGTTTTGAACTGCATCAGGTTGCTGACAACCGCTTCAGCCAACTGGTTGAGCTCCTGCATGTCGCCAGTGGTCTTTTCCGCTGCTGCATTGCTTTCGTCTGCCATCTGGGAGATGCTTTCCACATGTTTGGAAATGTCCTGACAGGCTTGGCTTTGTTCTCTCAGGGCATTGGATATTTCTGTTACCGCATCGGAAACCTGGTGGGATTCCTTCCGGATCACGGCAATCCGCTCTCCGGCAGTCTTCGCCAGGGCTTGCCCTGATTCCACCTGGGTGACGACGTGATCCATCTCGCTCACGGCCTCCTTGGCAGAGACCTGGATCTTGCCAATCATGGTGCTGATGTCGCCGGTCGATTGAGCGGTGCGCTCGGCCAGTTTGCGCACCTCGTCGGCCACTACCGCGAAGCCGCGTCCCTGCTCGCCTGCCCGCGCCGCCTCGATGGCCGCGTTCAAGGCCAGCAGGTTGGTCTGGTCGGCCACTTCCTTGATGACCTGCACCACTGAGGTAATTTGCTGGGATTCTTCACCCAGTTTTTTGATGACATCGGAAGCCTGTGCGACGGTTTCGGCTATCTCGATCATTTCCTTTACGGTGCGTTCGATGATCTGTCCGCCTTCTTCCAGGTTTTTGCCCGCCTGATGCGTCATGGTCTGAACCTCGCTTGCGCTCTCCGTGACGGTGTTGATGGAAACGGTCATCTCCTCGATCGAGGCGGCCGCTGCCGAGGTGGAACTGCTCTGACTGGAAGAACTGTTTGCAACCTGCGCGATGGTGTCGTTGAGCGCCACCACCGCGCCGTTGGCGGCGCCGACCCGTTGGTTGATGTTCTGGAAGGCGCTTTGAAGCCGGGCCATCATCGCGTTGAAGGCTTTGACCATTTCGCCGACTTCGTCGCTCGATTGGTAATCTACCCGATATTGCAGATTGCTTTCCCGCTCGACGCCTATCACCGTATCGCGCGTTTTTTCGATCGGACCGACGATCGATCTCTGGATAACGATGCCCAGCAACAGCACGCCCGCCACGGCCAGCAGCGAAATGACGATCTGGACGTTGCGAATGGATTGCGCGTTTTTTTCGTTATTCAGGGCGATTTCCTGATCCTGATCGGCGATCAGATCGCTGATTTCTCCAAGAGTGCTGGTGATCGTGTTGGTTCTGTCCCGAAATTGCGGGCCTGTTCTGCTGGCTTCGATGAAAAAGCTCTGGAGTTTCTCCGGCGTGGGGTTATTCAGCGCCGTTTCCATCGAGCGGGTAAGGCTGGTGCCAAGCGCCGGGTACCAACTGTTCCAGGCGTTGACCACCTGATCCCACAGGGCTTTCTCTTTTGGATCCTTCTGGGAGGCGTCGTAGGCTTGAAAGAACTGAAGCGCGAGGGTGTCTGCCTCACGCTTCTGACCCAACGCCTGTCTGAGCTCCGCTATCTGCTCCTCGTATGAAAACATGGCCTTGGAGCCGGCTTCATACGAGCGGCGTAACAGGTTGTTGGTTTGTACGCGAAGCATGAGAACCGTCTTGACCTTGGGCATGAGCTCATCGCTCATCTGGTGCATGGCGTTGTTGCTGGTTGAGGTGGAATACAATCCCAGGCCACTGACGACTGCCAGCGCGACCCATGCCAGGATGACGAGTACAAAAATCTTGGTCTTGATCGTGATTTGCATGTATGTCTCCTGATTGGGGGATTCGGCTCGCAGTAAAAGCTATGTGTTGTGGCCTGCGCGAAAATCATAATGCATGCCTGTCGATGAATTTCCATACATTTGTCACAGAGAGCAAACTTTGGGACGGAATCCAGGCAGTAATACCGGAATTCAGCCGGGGGAGCGCCTGTTTTTTGCTATGGCTTGCCCTGGTCGATCGTCGGTTTCCCAATGATGTCATCCGATATAAACTGGGATGCGCTCGGACACGGATCGCAGGATGTTCCGCGCTACCTGATGTTTCGGCACTTATAGGAGGAGAACATGAAAGAAGCCTTGCAGGATGTCTGCGGGCCGAACGGTATCTGTTACGGTTGCGGCCCCGCCAATCCAAAGGGCATCCAGATCAAGAGCTATTGGTCCAAGGATGGCAGGTGCGTGATCGCCACCGTGCACCCCGAGCAGAAATACACGAGTTGGCCGGGGCTGGTGTATGGCGGTTTTCTGGCGATGTTGGTGGATTGCCATTCCAACTGGACGGTCATGGCGCACCACTATCGCGCCGATGGCCGCGAGCCGGGCAGCCTGCCCAGCATCAACTGTGTCACGGGGCAGTTGGGCGTCCGATACCTGAAGCCTACGCCGATGGGGGTTCCGCTCAATCTTTGCGCCTGGGTCGAGGGCGAGGTCGGACGCAAAACGCGGGTGATTTGCGAAATTCGCGCGGGCGATGAACTGACTGCCGTCGGTGATTCGATTTTCTTCCGTGTCGACACGAATGCGCTGGCCGATCAGGCGCATCAGAAGGATGTCGCGCACGGAGACGGACATAGGGCTTGATACCGTGTCACCTCATAAAATTCTGAAAGCTCCCGAGCATGGCGTGCTCGAAGCCTATGAGTCGCAACTGCTCGCCCGAGGCTACACGGCAGACCCGGCGCAGCGCGCGGCAGTGGTGCGTCTGCAAAAGCTCTACGGCGAATTGCTGGCCTTCAAGGCTGCCCGCCGCACGAAGCTGCGCAAGATGCTCGTCCGTCCGGACGTGCCCAGGAGCGTTTATTTGTGGGGCGGGGTAGGGCGCGGCAAGAGTTTCCTGATGGATTGCTTTTTCGATTCGCTTCCGTACCGGAGAAAGCGCCGCGTGCATTTCCACGCCTTCATGCAGGAAGTGCAGAACGATTTGCGCCGCTTCAACAATCTGCCCGATCCGCTGCAAAGAGTCGCCGACCGCATCGCCTCTCAGACTCGGCTTCTCTGTTTCGATGAATTCCACGTCTCGGACATCGCCGATGCGATGATTCTGGGCCGTCTGCTGGAAGCCCTGTTCGAGCGCGGGGTGATCTTTGTGATGACCTCGAACTATCCGCCCGATGGGCTGTACCCGGACGGGCTGATGCGGGTCAATTTTCTGCCTGCGATCAAGATGATCAAGGCGCGGTTCGACGTGCTCGAAGTCGATAACGGTTACGACTATCGTTTGCGGGCGCTGGAAGAGATCGAGTCCTGGCTCGTTCCCGCCGATGCCGAGGCGGACGCGCGTCTGGTCGAGGATTTCCGGCGCTTGACGGGGATTGCCCCGCAGGCGGGAGAAATCGAAGTGCTGG
>JGI24702J35022_10000311_pt1 | contig 28798 bp, 16 predicted proteins | sample TergutTh196P4_FD_35022 | JGI IMG/M metagenome (IMG submission 35022)
TTGTTCTTATTCGTCAAAAAATACACATAGGCGTTTTCTTTCATATACCAATCCTTCACGAGATTGCGGGTCAAGCCCGCAATGACGGGAGTGTAGAGTATACAGTTGGCGTCAAGTGCATACCCAGGTAATTCTAATTACAGCTCCTTAGCCTCCTTGTGGTTTTTCATTAGGGCTGATATGTAATGCGGAACGATATTGAGAACTGTCGCGACTAAGACGCCGATGAGAGTGTCCCGAAGCCTAATAAGCGTGTAAAGGAGCGCCCCGCCTGCTGTTAAGCCAATATTTATGTTTGCTGAAACAAGAATGGTGACAATACACGATATCGCGCATGAGTGCTGCATCTTAAAAACATTGCAAAGATATAGGTTAAAAAGTAGCATCAAAGGTATAACTACGATAAATAATCCGTCATTATAGTACGGTAGGAACAGCCCGATCACAACGGTCAGCGTACCGACTAAACCGCCGACGACAGTCCCAATAACGCGGAAAATCCCGGTTTTCACTGTCTCATCCCGTGTTGGCTGGATTGTGACTATAGCGGACACCGCCGTTATGGATATCGAATCCCAGTTTCCGGTGAGCATCGTTATAAACAGGCAGATCATCACGGCGACGACCGTCTTAACAACGCGCATACCAATATGGTAACTCATGCTCAGATGGGCATTCACGGCTGCTGTCAGGCTTTTTAACTGTTTTGGTATATGAACCACGCCTGATTTATACCTCCAAACTTATCGAGGAAGCCTTGTTAACCTTTGATCCCCCAGGCGCTATATGAGGGGTCGACGATGGAGTCGTCATTGAAGACCCAGTCGCGCGTGTTGATTATGGTATTTGTGCCCGAGGCATTGCGGCAAACTGTTTTTTCGATTCCCGCATTGATGATCAGCCTACGGCACATACTGCAAGGCTCCGTACCCTCAAGCAGTTCCCCTGTTTTAGCGTCGCGCCCCGAAAGGTACAAAGTTGATCCCAGCATATCCTTTCGCGCCGCTGATATGATCGCGTTAGCCTCGGCATGGACGCTTCTACAAAGTTCATAGCGTTCACCGCTTGGTATGCCAAGATCGTCCCTCATGCAGACCTCGCGATCCAGACAGTTTTGCCTGCCGCGCGGCGCGCCATTATACCCCGTGGCGATAATTTCGTCGTTGCGTACGATTGCGGCACCGTATTTGCGGCGGCGGCAGGTGGATCTCTGCAAAACAGATTCCGCGATATCAAGGTAATAATTCTCTTTGTCCTTGCGCTCCATAAAACGCCCCTCACATTCTTTTATCATTTTTGAACATTATAGAATGTATCCAGACAAAAAACAAGTATCTATCCAAAACTGAGAGTTGCATATAAAGGGCGCGGGATATATAATAAGAGCGTAGTAACCTCTTGGTTACGGCAGCTATACTAGTGAACGCTTGTATGGTATTGCACAAATTGAAAAACACATTTAATATTGGAAGGTGGAATGAAAATGTTTTGCTATAAATGTGGATCCCCAGTAGGTGAAGGGAAAAAATTCTGCGCGAAATGCGGCGCCCCCCAATATGAAGCCAATGCGGCGCCACAGCCTGAAACTGCGTACGCCCCTCCCGCGCAGACGTATATTCAGCCGGAACCCGTAGCGGAATATACGCCCGCGCAACAAGAACCCGCACCCTATGAACCTGCGCAGTACGAACCCACGCAGTACGAGCCCACGCCATACGAACCCGCGCAACGCGAACCAACGCCATACGAACCCGCGCCATATGAGTCCACGCCGTATAATAACGCGTACGCAGAGCCGCCATCCGCCGCCCCGCAGACGGCGCCGCAATACTATGCGCCGCCGCCTGATACCGCGCCTACGTACAGCCCACAACCAACTCAGCCGGGATATCCCCCGCCCGAGACCGCGTATGCTCAACCGGGCTCGTCGTACCCCGGATACCCAGGCTACCCCGGATTCGCGCCCACCGAACCGCCCCAAAAGAAGAAGGCTGGCAAACTTCTGAAATTTGGCGTCCCGATAACGGCGGTAGTAGCGGTCGCAGTAGTAGCGGTAGTCCTGCTTCTCGCGCGCGCATCCCCGAAGGCTGTCCTAGGTAACGCGTTGATGGGCATGGTTACGGAGGCATCCTCACGAATTGAAAAATCGCCGCTCAAAGCGATCGGGATGCTGACGGACACGCTCAAAGAAGGAAAGCTGACCGTTAATTTTAGTTACGAAGACGACTGGAACGATCAAGACGTCAGGGGCGGAGTCGCAATATCCTCAAACGATGCCAATAAAGAATACGCGATAGAGGCTAACCTTGATGTCGCGGGCTTCGCCAAGCAAATCGACGCGGAAGTCTACTTCAACGCGGAACGTATCGCAATAGGCTCAAAGCTGTTGGACAGCAACTATTACGGATTGAAATATGAAGGCTTCAGAGACGATATCCAGAGTTTTGGCGAGCTGGTCGGACTTGACGATGCAATGATGGATCAAATGGCGGACGTAGTAGAGATGATCAACAAAGCGATGAATCAAGAAGGGACCAATGATGAAACGTTTAAACCGTACATCGACGCTATTAGTAATTTCGGTAATAACGTTGAGCTGACGTCAGAAAAAACTGAAGTTGAGATCGCGGGAGCTGTTGTAAACTGCCAAAAAATAAGCTTTGTCTTGACGGACAAAGAGCTGATACAACTTTGTTACGACTTATACGATCTGCTTGAAGCAGACGAGCTGATCCGCGAGCAGGTCGAAGGGATGATAGACAGCTCGTTGACTGGGGGCGCTTATGGTGGTCAGTCATATGATGACATGCTAAAAGAAGTAAGGAACGCCATAGACGAAATGGAGCGCAAGTTGACCTGCGACATAACTTATACATTTATTGTTGACAACAGAAACAGATTGTTGAGCATTGAAGTTGACAGCAACGTAGAATTCGACGGCGATAGGATACGACTCCGTATGTCGTTTGATTTCGGCGCGTCAGCGCAGGATCAGTGGTCTTGCAATATGACGGTACAAGAACAAGGTGATCGCACTTCCATAAAACTTGTATGGGAATACACGGAACGAGCGAACAGCATCGAAAATTCCCTCGCCATTACTAGCCAAGACGGCGACACGACTATACTAAGATCGATATGGTCGCCCGAAAGAGGCAATTTCACGCTGTCCTATGAAGACCAATGGGGAGATGGAGGAGAGATAACCGGCGTTTTCACAGCAAACGGGCAAGGCTTCCGCCTGGCGTTCGAAGATCTGTTGCCTCCAGACAGCGACGCGGATCTTAACATTGAGTTGATAGGCGAGCCAGGCGCGAGTGTCAAGCAAATCTCCTACATAAACATCGACAAGTGGGATAGGGCGTTGCTCAATAAAATAGAAGACTTATACTACGATTTAGTGAATTAATCAACCAACCGGCAAATATTTCAGAGGGTATCAAAATCATCGTCATTGCGAGCCGCAGCGAAGCAAACCAGTCCTCTTTGCGACGATTGTCAAATTTACGTCTGGATTGCCGCGTCGCAAGCGCCTCGCAATGACGGGATTGTGTTATTTTGCTCCATTCCCGGATGCCCTTTGAACTTTCTCCCCCGCGCGCTGCCGCCAAGCCGCGCGGGGGATGTTTTTGTTGCTTTCTATATGAATATTATGTATAATAAGTGTTGAATCAAACGATGAAGGGGACGCGTACATGAATAGTGCTCCCAAATACCAGGGTAAAGGGCTGACAAGGCTCATCAACAGGATGAACATGAAGCTGCGCCCAAAGCTAATATTGATATTCATGATTGTAAAAGTCATACCGATCATACTCCTGACGATTATAGCTTGGAATCAAATAATATCGCTGGGAGGGTTTCTGCGAGACATAGCGGTCACCGACTCCACTATCGCTCTAAATGACATCGCCAGGGAAAACATCGAGAGGATGACTACGGACAAAGTGGCGGAAATATCTCGTTTTCTCTATCAGCGCGACCAAGATATACTACTGCTTTCAAAGCTAAACCCATCCGATGAGGCATACAGGATATTTTCGGAAAACAGGAACAGCCTACTCATGGCTCAAGGCAAATGGACGCTTTCGGAAGACAGGGGGTCATGGGTCGAAAAACAACCGTCCCGATCCCCGGGGCCAAGCGGCTTGTCCACAAATAGCGTAAACGATGAACGGTACGTGAGCCGATACAGGAGGAGGACGGCTGAACATACCAGCCGGTATCTTGAGTTTTTCCCTTTATACGACGAAATCACATTTATCGACACTGATGGGAACGAAACGTGTAAATTTGTCAATCCAAATTCTCCCAAAAAGCATTACCCAATGAATCCTAACAAAGAAAACATCGCCGACGGGTCGCGCACATACATCAGGGCGGAAACATATTGGGAAGAGCTAAAAAAGCTTCAGCCGGGGGAAATATACGTGTCTGAAGTCATTGGAGCATATGTTGGCACGAATTACATCGGGACATATACGCCGAGCGCGCTTCAAAACGTACCTAAAACGCACCCAAACTACGACCTTTTGCAGGAGATAGCGAACCTACCGACGAATGAGTTTATTGAGGTCGCCAAGAAGCAAGCTTTCGCGGGCAAGGAGAACCCTGTCGGGCAGCGTTTTGAAGGCATTGTCCGCTGGGCTACGCCATTTGTCGACTATGACGGAAAAATTACAGGTTACGTAACAATGGCGCTCAACCACGACCACATCATGGAATTCGTAGATCATATCACCCCAATGAGAGAGCGCTACACTGTCATATCCGACGCGAGCGACGGGAATTACGCTTTCCTGTGGGACTATAAATGCCGCAGCATCGCGCACCCAAGGCACCATTCGATAGTCGGCTACAACCCGGTCAACGGGGAACCTCAGGTTCCCAGTCTGGAAGGGGCAATTAATTACTCAAGCGATTATGAAAATGGCGAAAATATCAATGAAACGGGCGACGGCGGCAAGCTTGTCAATTCAACATCCGCGCAAGGAGATGGTGACGCCCCGCCGCCCAATAACAACGAGCCTTTTTATACCTGGCGCTCAAATGGCGGCGCTCAGTGGCTCGAAACAAACCTCTCATGGGAATCCTTCAACCTTAGCGTGATCGCCACAGGGAAAAACTGGTGGGAATGGGAACCGGAAAGCAACGCCCCTACAGGCGGTGCAAGCTGGGGGGCGTTTCTCGCGGAGAACGAAAACAATCAGGATATCTTGCCGTGGTTCGGGAAAAAAATAACCCAAGATGAGGCTGACAAGCCATCACCAATAGCGCCAAGAGACGACTATATTCATGACTACCAGTCGGGCGATACAGTACCCGCTGACGAACTCACGAAGGCGGGGTTTGTCGGGTATGACGGGAGATTTCTAAATAATGCCCCACAATACGCTGGTTGGATGGATCTGACGGAAAACGGCGGGTCGGGTTCGTTCTATATACGGTGGAGCGATTCAGACAAACTGACCACCGCCGGGGCGATTCCCTATTATACGGGAAAATACGCGCCGGAAAACCAAAACGGATCTAAGCGCGGATTCGCTTTTGTCACGATCGGTTCCGATATCGAAAATTTCACATCCCCTGCCGTTTCAACTGACAAAAAGCTCACCTTTGCCATAAATAGCATGTCGCGCGAAAACACGATACAACTCGTCGTCACAAGCGCCGTGCTGGTCGCCCTGGTTGTGCTGGTCGCCGTGCTTCTCGCGTCGTCACTGACAGACAATATCCATGAACTTGTCGACGGCATATCGCGTTTTCGCGCAGGCGAAAGACAGTTCCGGTTCCGGTCGGAGTTAAAGGACGAATTTGGGATGCTGGCTAATTCATTCGACGATATGGCGGTCAGCCTCGAAGATAGCGTGAATTCGCCTTTATCTATCATAGATTTGGATTACAAGATAGTTTACATGAACGAAAACGCGCTCGTCGCAATCGGGAAAACGCTGGAAGAAGTTATTGGATCACCATACAGCGAAACATGCATATGCCCGTCAAATCCCGCGTGCGACCCAATTGCTGCTCTTAAGGAAGGGCGGAAAGCCGAGGTTTTATATCAAGAAGAAAGCGGCCATTATTTGCAAGGTGCCGCAAATTACCTTTTCGACAGCGAAGGGAAGATAACCGGATATATCATCGTTTCAAATGATGTTTCGGAGATACAGATAGCCAGACAAAGAGCCGAACAGGCAAACATTGCGAAAAGCAATTTCCTTTCAAACATGAGCCACGAAATACGCACGCCGCTCAACGCTATAATTGGGATGACTTCAATTGGCTCGAACACGCTGAGCGCCGAGAAGAAGAATTATGCCCTTGAGAGGATACAGGAAGCGTCCAAACACTTACTTGTCGTCATAAACGACATCCTTGACGTGTCGAAGATCGAAGCCAATAAATTCAGCTTGTTGAAGGAGGAGTTCGTCTTGGACAATCTGATCCAAGGTGTAGTAGACGTGGTCAGATACCGAGTCGAGCAAAAGAGCCAGAGACTGTCCCTCCATATCGATACCGACATACCGCGCGCTCTAATAGGCGATGACCAAAGGCTTGCGCAAATTATCACGAACCTCCTTACAAACGCGATAAAATTCACGCCAGAAAATGGGATGATCCACATGGAGGCCTCTCTGTCGTCCCTTAAAGGCTCTAAATGCGAGATTTGCGTCTCGATCAGCGATACCGGCATAGGTATAAGCGAAGAGCAGCAGGAACGCCTTTTCACTTCATTTGAGCAAGCAGACAGAAGCACCTCGCGAAAATACGGCGGGACAGGGCTTGGGCTTTTCATATGCAAAAGCATAGTCGATATGATGGACGGGCATATTTGGGTCGAGTCCGAGCCCAATATGGGTTCCACATTTTCCTTTACCGTATGTCTTGATTGCGCGGGAAACGAGCAGAAAAAACTGTTAGCGTCTAAGCTGGATATTGACGATATAAAGATTCTTGTTGTCGATTACGATCTGGATACCCAGGTTTTCTTTGCGGAAACGTCAAAGCTCATAGGCATCAGATTCGATTTAGCGATAAAAGGGTCTGAAGCGCTTTCGATGAATATCAAAAATGGCGGATACGATATATACTTTATATCCGGAGACATGCCGGACGAAGATGGCATTGAAATTGCGCGCGCAATATATGAACAGAGCGCGGATAGTACGGTTGTGTTGATGGCGACGTCATTTGATTGGAGTTCCACCTGGGAGCGGGCAAATCAAATAGGGCTGACCAGGCATCTTTCAAAGCCTTTGATCGTGTCGGCTGTCATAGACTGCATAAATAAGTGCTTGTGTACGCCGGACCAGGTTTTCGAAGATCAGCCTGAGCATATGTCGAACTTCGAAGGGCATCGTATACTATTGGTGGAAGATGTGGAAATCAACCGTGAAATAGTCCTTTCTTTGCTTGAGCCAACAAAGCTCGAAATAGACTGCGCCACGAACGGCGCCAGAGCCGTCGACGCGTTCGAAGCGAACCCACTAAAGTATGATATGATATTCATGGACATACAAATGCCGGAAATGGACGGGCTAACAGCAACAAAACTCATACGCGGCTCAAGTCGGGAACGCGCCCGGGAAATACCAATCGTAGCAATAACAGCCAACGCGTTTAAAGAAGATATTGAAAAATGTATTGAAGCTGGGATGAATGGACACATAGGGAAGCCCTTGTCATTTTGTCACGTTATAGATATGCTGGAGAAGTATATTGGCAGCTAACGATGATCTTGCGTTACACTTTCGGCGCGACATTTTCCTTGAGTAGCACGTCATGAGCGCCGCCCTCTACAATCGATGTCGCGGAAACAAGGGAAAGCTTCGCCTTTTCCTGAAGCTCCGGAATTGTGAGCGCGCCGCAGTTGCACATAGTCGAGCGTATCTTACCAAGCGTCAGAGCCACATTGTCTTTGAGACTTCCCGCATAAGGCACATAGGAGTCAACGCCCTCCTCAAACGACATACCTTGAACGCCGCCCATATCGTAGCGCTGCCAGTTGCGAGCGCGAGCGGAACCTTCGCCCCAGTACTCTTTCATATAGCTGCCGCTAATGCTGACGCGGCTTGTCGGGCTCTCGTCAAACCGTGCGAAATAGCGCCCAAGCATGAGAAAATCGGCGCCCATAGCGAGCGCAAGCGTAAAATGGTAATCGTGGACGATACCACCGTCAGAACAGATCGGGATGTAGACGCCTGTACGCTCGTAGTATTCATTGCGAGCGTCGCAAACGTCGATGACGGCTGTAGCTTGCCCCCGACCGATACCTTTTTGCTCCCGTGTTATGCAAATTGAGCCGCCGCCGATGCCGACTTTGATGAAATCAGCCCCGCAGTCGGCCAGAAAACGGAATCCTTCGCCGTCGACGATATTACCGGCGCCAATTTTGACCGCGTCGCCGTACTCTTTACGTACCCACTCAAGCGTAAGCTTTTGCCAGCCGGTAAAACCTTCCGACGAGTCGATGCAGAGTACATCGGCACCTGCTTCAATAAGCGCGGGGATACGCTCGGCGTAATCGCGTGTGTTGACGCCGGCGCCGACAAGGTACTTCTTGTGAGTGTCAAGAAGCTCAAGCGGGTTTTCTTTGTGCGAGTCGTAGTCTTTGCGGAATACCATATGCATAAGCCTGCCCTGGCTGTCAATAACCGGCAGGCAGTTTAGTTTGTTGTTCCAGATGATGTCGTTGGCTTCTTTGAGCGATGTGGCGGACAGCGCTGTGACGAGCTTGTCTACCGGCGTCATAAAATCGCGCGCCAGCTCCGTGCCATCCATACGGCTCACGCGGTAGTCGCGGCTTGTTACGAGGCCGACAAGCTTACCGTTGCATGTCCCATCCGATGTCACAGCGACGGTGGAGTGCCCAGTTTTTTCTTTGAGGGCAAGGATATCGCGCAGCGTAGCGTCTGGGTTGATGTTTGAGTCGCTCACGACGAACCCTGCTTTATATGACTTCGCCTTCTTAACCATAGCGGCTTGGTTTTCTATCGTTTGCGAGCAGTAAATAAAAGACATACCACCCTCTTTAGCGAGCGCGACAGCCATTGTGTCGTCGGATACTGCCTGCATGATGGCGGATGTCAGGGGTATATTGATGTAAATCTGAGGATCTTCGCCGCGATTGTATTTAACAAGCGGCGTCCTTAAGCAAACGCCGTCAGGCGCGCAATCGACTCCGGAATAACCCGGCACGAGAAGATACTCACTGAATGTCCGTGATGGTTCGTCAAAGAAATATGCCATATGAAGGTCGCTCCTTTCGTAATCGCGTGAACAGCAATTTCGCAAAAAATGAATCAATTACTTTTCTCTCGTCATTTATATATGGAATTTTCCTCTCATTTTGTATGGATTATATCAATAGCCCTGTTTAATGTCAATCCGCAAGCAAGATTGCGAAAGAAATGAAGAGTTTTAAGCGTTATAATTGTAAGGAAACTGTTCAGTGGGCATCCAAAAACACAGGCTGGTTACAGACAACGCACTGGTACTGCGGTGAAACTTGCACAATTGTCAAAACTTGTGTGCGGAGCCTGTAACCATTGCGAGTTTTTGGACACCCACTGAACAGTAACATTGTAAGAGGAAACTGTTCAGTGGGCATCCAAAAACACAGGCTGGTTACAGACAACGCACTGGTACTGTGGTGAAAACTTGCACAATTGTCAAAACTTGTGTGCGGAGCCTGTAACCATTGCGAGTTTTTGGACACCCACTGAACAGTAACATTGTATGTGCCATAACGGGTTACAAAACACTTGGAACACTTGACAATACAGATAATAGTGGTAGAATAAATATCAGAGATTTTTCGTTATCAGGAGCATAAAAATAGTTTATAAATACAGAGGTGAATGAGCGTGAGATTTATCAATGACGGCAATTTTAAAGTCTCTCCCTTTGAGTTTGACAGCATAGAAGAATTGCGGATCGAGAGGAGACTAAACGAACACGCGACGCTGTATATAAAAGGCGTCGTTAAGCCCCTCTGGAAGGATATGCCGGTTATGGTTTTCAATGAAGGCACAAAAGTCAAGTGTGAAGATGATGACAACGTCTACTTCTGCGGTGTTTTACAGGATGTTGTCAGCACTTCAGTTGACGATGTCTATTACTTGGAAGTATCCGCGATATCGCATACTATAAAGCTTGACACAAAAAAGTATAAAAGGTCTTTCCAGGACACCGGATGGACTTACAATGACATTGTATCCGCCATAGTAGGTGAAGACGGAGGTTCTGTAAGTTTTAACGTGGCTGCGAAAAATGTTGCGAAAGTGCTTGTACAGTATGCTGAAACAGATTGGCAATTCGCGAAAAGGCTTGCCTCCCACAGTCAAGACGTATTGATGTCAATATCCAGCAGTGATGCACCTATGTTCCATTTTGGCGTGGAAGATGGGAGTTGCGCTGGAGAGATAGAAACAAAGAATTTTTCCGTCTTCAAAGATTTCAATTTATTACGCGCAAGATCCAATGATGATAACCCCCTAAGTGAAGATAGCGTTCTAATGTACAAGGTGAAAACTGATGATTTTGGTTACGGGATGTTTGATGTAGGAGAAAAGGTGAGGTTTAATAAAAAAGATATGTATGTGCGCTACGCGCTGCTTACCTTGGAAAAATCCGTTATTTTCTGCCAATACATACTATCGTCAAAAAAAGCAATTACCGCGCCAAAAACCTATAACCGCAATATCACCGGTCTGGCGCTTGCCGGAATTGTTCAAGTCGTTGAAAATGACGACGTGAAGTTGGATTTACATATTGACTATAGGCCAGGAACGAATCAGTTCTTTAAATATGCCACGGACTATAGCCCAGAAAGCCATACCGGCTGGTATGTCATGCCGGAAGTAGGCGATACAGTCTTCCTTGTCTTCCCCACCGAAGACGAAAAGGACGCGCATGCCTCTTCTTCAATGAGACAGAGCGGAACTGGCAAAACCGGCGATCCATTGGTAAAATTCCTCCGCACTCCATTTGGCAAGGAAATAAAGCTGGAAGAGAAGGAGATTTTGATAACAGCTAAGGACGACGCGACCTATATCAGACTTCACGAAGATAAAGGTATTGAGATTCATACTGAAAAGCCCATAGAGATTTTCAGTAATGAAACTTTACATATTGAAAGCACAGGCGATATGAGAATTGACGCCAAATCGAACCTTACAATAGAAGTTACGAATAACATGGAAATAATTGCTGGCGATTCCATCAAGGTAACTTGTCAAAATAATGTTGTAGAAATAGAACCTCCAACTGGCATAGCGGCAACTACAGATCAGGAATTAAATCTTCTAAGCAAGAACGATACAAATATTGAGAGTAAAACCAATTTGTCCGTTACTACCGGTAATAAAACGAACATCGACGCCACAGAATCTTTCACAGTAATGAATAAAGGAAATTCTATGAATTTTGACCCGAGGATCGGTATTACACTAGCGACTGACAAGTTGCAAAACTTTGTCAGTAGGCTTAATACTACCATTGCTTCCGGAACTAACACCGCAATTACATCTGGTCTTAACTCTTCGATAGAAGCTGGGATAAATATGACCTTAAACTCAAGGAACAAAATGAAACTTGACGGAGGCAACAAGCTGGAAGGATCTGCCAATGCGGGACTGAACATGTCTACCAAATCGGGAAGCGCGCTTAAGCTGGCGGCTCAGGGGGTTGATCTAAAAGGTACGGTGATTAAGGAGAACTAAAGTCATATGCTTTATTTTGTCATGGAGCCGCTGGAAGGAGTGCTACTGCCCATCGCGTCAAAGGGCGAAGACATGGAAATTATTGCGGCGTCTGATTTGACCCGTTTCAGTGAGGTCGATTATGACGTGCGAAGTGGGTTAGTAAGCGAAAGGCTAAAACTACTTATGTATAGGTACATGCCGAAATATGACTTTAAGCCCGTAGTATATTTAGACATGCCAAAACAGGAACAGTTAGCATTCTGGAAATTCAGACCAGCGTATTATGGGGATTATCAAGCTGATTACAGATCCGACGGTATAGTGTCAAGTATATTGTTTCCGAACAACCGCGCGCCATTTGTGTTTACAGCGCGGTCGCCCAAAGGAGTTCGTTCGATGGTTGTAAGATTAGCGGTAGCTGAGAGTATTTTACGGCGTTGTATATTGGGAGTCAAGTTTACTCGGGTATCGGAGCCATAGTGCTTAAGGTCGAAGTGTGATATTGATGACTGATATAGGGAAGGTGGAATAAAGCTAATGTGTGCGAAAAGTGTGGCCGGTGGCAAACCAGGTGATGTTGATCCTAATGCGGCAAACAAAGACCCCGAAGAAGGAGATCAGCAGGACGCTGATCCGGCAAAAGAAGCGTGTCCTACCGATCCTGTTGACGCCATCACAGGAGCAGTGTTTTGCAGTCTGTCTGATTTTGAATACCCGGGACCTATACCTTTGCGCTGGGAACGGAAGTGGAGCAGCAGTAAAATAGATAGTCTTGGGCCTTTCGGTTATGGGAGCAACTTCGCGTATTCAATGCGTATTATATCGGAACAAGATGAGCTGGTTTTTGTAAATGAGGAAGGTCGTAACATATCATTTGAAGCAGTAATGCCAGGCGACAAATTGTTAAATCGCCTCAGAAAATTGATATTATCTTTTGATGGGGAGAAGTACGAAGTTTTTAACATTATTTCGCGGCAACGGTACGTTTTTGAAGCAAAAGCAGACACGAATGTTTTTGTGCTGAAACAGATTGAGAATGAAACCAGAAACAGCCATATTGATTTGGAATATGACAACCGTTCTCATTTATGTGGTATGACGGATTCTGTTGGTAGGTTTTTTCAAATAGATACTAACAAAACAGGGCAAATCACTAGCGTCCGATATAATGGTAAAATTCTAGCTAAATATGTTTATGATGATAATCTAAACCTAATAAGTATAACGGACGTCAACGGCAATTCTTCGAGTCTGTTCTACGATAAACACCTGATGACAAAACGCGTCACCTTGGGCGGAAGTGTATTCCAATGGGAATATGTTGGTGAAGGGTCAGAGGCTAGATGTATACACTCCTGGGGTGAGAATGGGCTACTGGAAGGCTGGTTTGAATACTATGAAGGATATACTATTTATACAGACAGCTTAGGCAATAAAAAAGAATTCCATTACGACGACCGTAACAACTTAACAAAGATTATTACCGATAATGGTATAACAGAATATGCGTATAACAAGTATAATGAAAAGGTTTCCGCTACAAATGCTGATAAAGAAACAACAATTTTTGAATACAGCGAACTAGGTCAAATCACCAGCATTATCTATCCAAATGGAGGAATAAGCAAGGCGGAATATGATAAGCAAGGTCGTGTTATAAAAAGTCTTACGCCGCTTTCCGCCGAAACCGTTTATGAATATGACAACGTCGGAAGGATCCAATGCGTGATAGCGCCGAACGGAAATAAATCATTATACCAATATGATGCTAGAGGGATTTTAGCCGCTATTGTTGAAGGTGAAAAAGAAAATGAGCGTGTAACTAAGTTTGAATATGATAAACACCTAAACTTATCCAAACTTACATATTCAAATGGCGCTGTACAGCAATGGGAATATGACGACGAGGGCAACTGCATAAGAAATATAAATCCATTGGGCGCAGAGCAGACAATGGCTTATGACGCGGCTAACCGTCTTATTGAACACGCGGCGCCGGACGGTAATATAACGCATTTGAAGTATAACACTTATGAAGATGTTATTTGGATAAAGGACAATGAAAAGGAGATCAGCTTTACATATACCCCGCTTGGCAACCTTGAAACAAGAACAGAGCAAAATCGCTGTGTTAGAATAAGTTATGACACGGAAGAACGGCTGACTCAAGTAGAAAATGAGATTGGAGAAAAATATTTATTTGAGCGTGACGCAGCTGGTAATGTGGTTAAGGAAACAGGTTACGACGAAGTAATAAAGGCATACGACTACAGCCCGGCTGGGAAATTGAATGGCATTAAGCGAGGAGAATCCGCCAATTGGACTCGTATGGAGTACGATAACGGCGGTTATCTATCGAAAATCAAGTATGATAACGGTGAAACGGAAGAATTTGCTTACGGCAAAATTGGCGAACTGCTGTCCGCTGAAAATAAAAACACAAAACTTACTTTTGAATATGACGTTATAGGAAGACTTACAAAAGAAACGCAAAACGGACATTCCGTAAAGAGCAGGTATTCAGAAGAATTTACAACAGCTCACAGAACCGGAATACAAACCAGTCTTGGGTTGGATGTAGACTTAACTTTGAATAAATATGGGCAGACGGAGGGAGTTAAAGCCAGCTTTGGCAGCCAAGCTGAATATCACAGCCAGCACACCTATAATGAGCTGGGACAGATGCTGGGTCGCTCAATAAATACAGCGAACGGCAATATAATAAAGGATTTTTGGAGTTATGACCCACAAGGCCGCCCACTATCTCAAACTGTAAGTATAAACCAGCGAGAAAGCAACCACAGAAAGTATACTTGGGGGTTAGGCGATAAGCTAAAAAGCGTGTTTGACAGTATCGCCAAAATCGGCTCAGCATATTCCTATGACAGCTTCAATAATCTTGAAACGGAAACTTATGAAGGAAAAGGTATAAGTACCGTAAGCAAAAGAATAATACGCCGTTTGGACGACTGTGGACGGATAATCGATACCCTGGACATCGCAAATACTGGCAGCCGGAAATACGGCAAAGGGGGTCAGCTACTCGCACTGGAGGATCAAAGATACCAATACAACGATTGCGGGGATCTGATCGAGAAAAAGGATAAAGACGGCGGTATATGGAGTTATAGCTATCACCCCGGAGGTTTGCTGGAAAGTGTTGTAAGGCCAGATGGAAAGGCAGTCATATTTTCTTATGACGCGATTGGCAGAAGGGTAAGCAAAGAATTTGACGGAAAGACAACGAAGTTTATATGGGATGGGAACAGGATTGTTCATGAGTGGGTTGAAGACAGCCAGCGGGTGAATGATAGCAGGCCACAGCCAGTTTCCTGGCTGTTCGAAGAGGGGACGTTTACACCAATAGCGAAGCTAACAAAAGAAAACGCTTACAGCGTTATTAGCGACCATTTGGGTACACCGAATACAATGCTCGACGAGAATGGGAAAGCTGTTTGGGAAAAAACAATAGATATATTTGGCACAGAACATCCCAGAGATAAAGAAAGAAACTATGACAGCCTTCACAATGACAACGAAACTAACTGTCCATTCCGTTTTCCCGGCCAATACGATGATGTGGAGACAGGGCTATATTATAACCGTTTCCGCTACTATGACCCCGATATGGGGGTTTATACGCAGAGAGATCCCATTGGGGTGGTGGGTATGAATCCAACAATATATGGATATGTGGATAATACCTTGCTAAAGCTAGATCCATGGGGTTTGACAGCAGAATTATATAATCTTGTAGCCAAAGTAGCAGGTACATTTCCAGTACTCAATTATGGTCAAAAACCGACTACAACTACCTTAGGCAAAGGTGATCTTTGGAAAATAGGGGAAACTACGCAGTTTAATAAGGATGGTAAACAAACTAGGTATTCTCAAAAATGGTTAGATGATAACAATTTAGAGTATAAAACAGTTGCAAGTTCTCCAAATAGTGACGACAAGAAAAAGTTTCAGCAAATGGAAACGCAGCAAATTGACGAATACAAAGAAAAACATAAGGGGGAATTACCACCGGGCAACAGATGTCGACACTAAGTAACAACAACTAATGTAGAAAGGATGTATGATTATGCTAATACTAAATAGTGCGAAATATCAAGATATTCTTTATGAACCTGGAGAAAAGATAGATTATTTACCTAAAGAGACAGGAATTCCGTTTATTTTTGAGGTATCGGACGATTTGACTAATGATATTAACGCAATGAATCAAGTTGCATTATTTCTTGATGATATTGATAGCTTTAGAGAAAAAGCTCTAAAGTACATTAGTTTGGCATCTAGAAATACAACCGATTTATATCATGATGAAATATGTAGTTTTCTGGAAATGAAAAGAGATAATGGCTATTTGCCTGGGATTGATAGCATCAAAGATTTTTCTCTTGAAGAAATGGTGGAACATCTATGGATTGTTAGATTTATCAGCTATAAAGTTGATAAATCTCAGGTGTTTGTATTGTATCTGGGTTTTGGACCAGATTCATCATTGTTTGACGAGGTGTTGATAGTCTTTTTTAACACCAATAAGGAAGTGTTCTTAATCAGTTATGAAAACTAATTATAACAGCTAAATTCTCAATACCAGCACCAGCCATTCCCTTTAGAGTGGGTTCAATTATTGTGAAAGATTATATGGACTAATCCAAATGCACGAAGAATTCAAATACCAATTCACTAACCTATCAAACGAAAGTCTTCTTAAAACAGAGGCGCTCTTTGTGGCGCAAAAACAAAACTTCTTTTCAACCTTTGCGGAACACTTCCGTGCCACATGCGACGAAATACTTCAACTGCAAAAGAACGCTGCAGTTTCGGCTGTTTCTCACATAGAGTACACCATGCTATACACAAATTTCGCAAGTCGTCGTTATGTCGCGACCATTATGGTTTATGGAAAAGATCGCTACTGCGACAAAAACCAACGTATGGTCGGCGAGTATGATATTTCGCCTTTGTTTGTATATTTCAACGAGTTGTGGGAAAAGCTGCTCTCTGAGCGAAGGCGCTATGGCGGCTCGGTTTCAGCAAAAGACGTCAACTCATGCATGGTGAAAGCTCTCCCTAGCTTTTATTCCTATCTTTTCTGTATTGCGCGTTTTGCGACAAGAGACAGCGTTCATGAAAAACCTTTTACCGATATTGCCAAAAATGATGTATTCAGACTGAGCGTTGGGGACTATATGGTAAAAAACGAGCCGGTATATGTCCGGAGCACTAACAAAGACGCCGCCACAATAGCCGCGTGGTTTGAGGGATTATACCCATATGACTACTCATTTTTAGATAGCGAGGAACTGGATTTTTCAGGATGTTCCTTTGTCACCGGAAAGCTGAAGCACGTGCAGTTTAACAAGTCAATATTAACCGAATCTATATTTGATAACGCTACGTTAAGAGGCGCTAATTTTCGCGGAGCGCAAATGGGAAAAAGCCGTTTAGATTTTGCCACCATACATGAAGCTGACTTTTCTCATGCAGACCTTAAAGACGCAAGTCTCCGATCTGTCCGTGGCGGCTCAGGGTTATCAAACCCTAAAAAATGGCAGCATGTGGGCTATCACCCGGTAAGCTTCCGAAACGCTGATTTGACAAACGTGGATTTCTGCAGCGCATATCTACGCGGAGCGGATTTCCGGGGCGCTATACTATCAGATGTTAACTTTACGGACGCAGTGCTAGACGACGCTGTCTTCAGCACAACAGAACTTTCTCTATCAGATGAACAAAAGACAAAAATCATTGTTGACACTTTCCCGGCATAAACATGTTTCCAGTAAAACTTTACGTGAGGTTCAAGGCAATATTTAATTTTTACAATAACACAATAAATAAAGAGAGGTGAATCGCGTGGAGGTTAAAGAGAGTTCGAACGAATTGGTTGTTACTTTCAATGAGAAAGGGTTCAATGTTAATATTGTCACGTTTGAAGGCCAATTGCGTGACGACAGTGTGTTTGTAGCGCATGAGGATACAGCGCGGCAGTTGTTTCCTGAGAAGCGCGAGCTGACTATGTTAGAGACGGCATTCGTCATAACGGCAGTCGCTGAGTACAGCAAAACTGGCTTGCCAAAAGTGGAATTTGCATGGAAAAACAATAGAGAATATGGCAGAATGGATGTAAAAGCTAGTTCAAGTGACCTCACGATTGCGTTTAATGACAATGAGTCCAATATTTGCGTAATTATGTTTGGAGGCGAACGGTATGTCGGTAACGTATTTGGAGCTTACGGAGAAACTGGAGAACTAGTGACGCCTGAGAAACGGAAACTAACGAAATCAGAAACAGTTTATGTAATAGATGCAGTCGTTGAATACTGCAAAACTGGTATACCAAAGGTGGAATTCGTATGGCTACACCATGGGATTTAGGCGCTTTCTGCGATTTCTTAAGCAATACTGAGTATCAACCCGTCTTTTGGAGTGGAAGCTCTATTGGCAGTAACGGGGAAACTATTCGCGCTAGCAGTGCAGCAGAGAGTTTTTGCGAAAATAATAGCGGTTATAAAACAGTTGGTCAGTTGGTCGATGAGGCTGGCTTTGATCAAAATGACCCAAATATCGATTGGGATGCCGCGTCGAAGGCGTTTGCCGATGAATCAAGCGGACAAGCTCAAGCCTTTCTTGGTGATGAAGTTGGTGAGAATAGCGTTTTTAACAGAGTTGAGCGAGATGCAATAGCTGGTAATGAAAATCTAGACGACAATGTCGTGGTACATAACCTGGAAGGTGATTCGCAAGAATGCCCCAAAACAGACATGCCAGAAAATGGCTCAGACATAAAGCCTGATAAACCGTCAGGAGGGGGTAGTCCAGGCAAAGAATATGTCGTAATGGGAGCCAAGCTGGAATGCGACCAGGGAAAAGCTCCGAGTAAACTTATAGTATTACCAACTAACCGCGTTAATATAAAAGGGAAGATAAAAGCAAATATAACCGACTGTAAACCTATGGTAAATGTTCCGCCTTTTGGGATGTGCGACTCTAAGACCAACCCTGCTGTTATAGCTGCCACAGCCGCAGCGCAGGGCGTACATACGCCCGCGCCATGTACTCCTGGATGCAGCGTTTGGATGGGGGGCAAAACAGACCTTACGGTTGCGGGAAAACCTGCGCTTCAAAAGGGTGATTCGGTTGTGTGTACGATTGGCGCCGGAAAAATCGAGGTGAAAGACTGTGGACAATGAGTTATACGGTGATGAGGCGCTGATACATATAATGACTATATTAGAAGAGGAAGAAAGGGAGAAAGAAAAGAAAGTACGCTTTGGAGACGCAATTGATATTCCATATGATGTGATATCTGAGAAAAGGGGAGATTGAGTCTTAGTAACCTAATTGTATATAAAGATGACAGCATGATTTGGAGTTTTTGTCCATGTGAAAGCGTAAATATGGACAGGGGGGAAACTACGGATTTCATGTGTCGTTTTTGTATAGCGTCATATATTAATATCAAAAAGTTAATAGGAGGTAGAAAATGAAGAAGGCGCCATTTTTGCTTGCGATTTTAATTGCCTTATTATTAGTCATTAGCAGTGGAACTTTTCTGACAATTAACGCTGCTCCGGAAGATGGTCCTAATCTTGCTTTGGGAAAGACAGCTACAGCCAGAAGTAATACCACAGGCAATGCCCCAGGCAACGCAATAGACGGAAACGCAAGCAGTACTCGTTGGGTCAGCTCAAACAGCGACCCTCAGTGGATACGTGTTGATTTAGGCCAAGCATATATGATCGGACGCGTTATCCTTGATTGGCATAACAGTAATTACGGCACAAAGTATTTTATTGAAGTATCAAACGACGACGTTAACTGGACTGTCGTTTCTGACAGGTTCTTTGTCGATTTACCGGTTACTGATTCGACTCACCGTGTGGACGACATTTTCTTCGAGCCTGTCGAAGCCCGCTACGTGCGCATGTACGGACTGGCTCGTTCAGGCAGCTATTCCCTGTGGGAATTTGAAATTTATGGCCCCAACAACACGGCTGCAGGTAAAACTGCTACCGCGTCATCAGGGAACGCGGCGGCGCTGACTGACGGCGAAGCCGCTACAACCTGGAACTCAACAGGAAAAGTTGACGAATGGTTCGGCGTAGACCTTGGCGGCGTCATGAAAACAGGAAGCGTAAAAATCAACTGGGGCGACAATTACGCGACAGAGTATTCCATAAGAGTTTCTGATAACGGAAACGATTGGTATGAAGCGTATTCAACGACAAACGGCAAAGGCGGGCTTGAAACTATAAACCTAGCGCCGCTAAGCCCAACGCGTTACGCAAAACAAGCCGGGGTAGACCCTCAAAATATACCTACGGGGCAAACGCCGGACGGGTATCTTGACGTCAGCATTGGGAGCATGAGCGCCCGGTACATCCGCGTATATCCGCTGGCCGGCCCAGGTGCCAGTTTTTCAGTAAAAGAATTGGAAACATATGGAAATCCTTGGAAATCAGCCCCCGCCATATCAGACAACTCGGCGATTGCGCCGAAAATGTACCTGAGCGACGGCTGGATGCTTGCGCGGGCGCCGGATGTTTTCGGTACTCCCGCCGCGATTTCAAGCACAGGATTTGATATAAGCGATGGCAATTGGATAAAAGCTGTCGTACCGGGTACGGTTCTAACAAGTTATTTCAAGGCTGGAATCATTCCTGACCCATATTATTCCGACAATATTTACAAACTCAGCCAGTGGTACTTTAACGTGGACTACTGGTACAGAAATGAATTCACCGTGCCGCAAGGCTTTGAAGGAAACCGCGTAATACTAAACTTTGAGAGCGTAAACTGGCTGTCCGACGTGTATGTGAACGGGCAAAATGTAGGCAGTACTTTTGGGCCGTTCAAACAGGAAGCTTTTGACGTTACTGAGTATCTTGCCTATGGCAAGACCAACACTATAGCCGTCAACATCCATATATTCCAAACAACAAACCAATCCGGCGGCAAATATGATCAACTGCTTTCTTTGCCGCATTTCCAGAGCTCCGGAGGCTGGGACTGGATACCGGTTATCCCTGGCAGGAACCTTGGAATTGTCGAGCCTGTCTTACTAACTACGCGCAATACAGTGTCGATCAAAAATCAGTTTATCAAAACTGACCTGCCAAACTGGACTCCGCCGACGCCAAACACGGCTCAGGCACCTGACACTGCGTTGCCCGACCTCAGCCAAGCCGACGTGAGCGTCGATGTAGAGCTTGAAAACAATGGCGCCAATGATATCACTGGCGTCGTAAAAGGCGTAATAAACCCTGGCGCCATAACTTTCCAAAAAACAGTCAACATACCGGCCAACAGGAGCGTTAAGGTATCTTTTGACCCTGCGGAGTTCGCGCAATTACAAATAAACAATCCTAAACTATGGTGGCCTAACGGCTATGGCGATCAATTCCTTTACGACATTGACCTGAGCTATGAGATCGGCGGCGTCGTATCGGATATTAAGTCGCTCAAATTTGGTATTCGTGAATTTGGTTATTGGTGGAAAGACGGAACAGTCAACTGGGTATGGATTATGGGAAGCACCACAAACTATAACCAGGATATGAACGCATGGAATCTACAGTTCTACTGCAATGGCGTCAAAATTATGCTCAAAGGCGGCAACTGGGGTATGCCGGACGCAATGCTTGCTTGGGGGCCAGAACAATACGATACAGCGATAAAGCTCCACGCGGAAGAGAACTTCACCATGATTAGGGCGTGGTGCGGAACCACCGATAATGAATCGTTCTATAACGCCTGCGACAAGTATGGAATACTGGTTTGGACGGACTTCTGGATCCATGGCGCCAATATGACGGCCGTTACAGGACCGTTTTTACAAAACGCAAGGGCTAAAGTTGAGCGTGTCCGCAATCATCCGAGCCTGGCTCTGTACTGCGGAGGCAACGAGTGGACCCCGTGGGGAATATTTGACAACGACCCGAGCGGGCCAAACTGGGCGCCAGGACCAAATCCATCGGGGCTTTTGCCTTTGTTATGCGCGGAACTTGACCCAACGCGGCTATATATCACCTTGTCAAGCGGACAGCCTGTGAGGGGCGGCGTTACTTACCAGGTTGAAGATCCCACATGGTATTTTGACAGAGCTACAAGGAGCCCTGGATTTACGACCGAGATCGGAACCGCAGTTTTGCCCAACTACGAATCCATGAAGGAAATGATGGAAGAAAAGTACTGGTGGCCCGCCAGAGATTCGTCAAGGCCCTTTGATAAGAATATCAACTACATGTGGCAGATACACGATTTAGGCGGTGTCGATGATATCGGCAACAAGGGCGCTGAGAAAATGCTAAACGAGATAGACAAGCGATATGGCGAATCCGTCGGTATGGAAGAATTTCTAATAAAGGCGCAGATGGTAAACTACGAAACCAATAGGGCGATGTTCGAGGCTTGGAACAATAACCTGTTCAACCACACAAGCGGAATACTCCTATGGATGAGCCAGTCCGCGTGGCCTTCAACCATGTGGCAGACATACGACAGTTACTTTGACACAAACGGAGCTTTCTTTGGAGCGAAGAAAGGCAGCGAGCCTGTCCATGTACAGTATGATTCCAACAGTCGCGTAGTTAAGGTCATAAATAATACCGCATTGCCGCTACAAAACGCTAAAGTGAAAATCGACCTATACAATCTGGATGGGACGCTCTATCGAAGCTACGAGGATACGATTACGGCCCTCCCAAGCGTCGCGACCCAGGTAAGAAGCGTTTCGGGCGATCTGACGGGTAATTCCATCTCAACTGTGCATTTTATTAAGCTGGTACTAACAGACGCAAACGGGAACGTATTATCAGATAACTTCTATTGGGACAGCAGACGAACCGGCAGCGGCAACAGGACGCGCTACATCACCTATAGCGGAGTAGACGGACTTGACAAGCTTCCAAAGGTTGCGCTGGACGCAGCTATCCTTGAAAGCGCAACAGAAAATGGCATAACAAGTATAAAGGTCAGATTGACTAATAACACTGACAGCGTAGCTGTTATGACTCGCCTTAAGATGATGAAAGGGCTTACCGAAGAGCGCATCCTTCCGACATATTACGACGACAACTATTTTGGGATGCTTCCGGGAGAAACAAGGATAGTCAACATCGAATTTGAAGCGAAACATGCTGGGATTTATGAGCCGGTCCTGAGGATGGAAGGGTACAATACGGTCAGCGCGGTAATTGACGGCGCCGGATCAACTCCTTCCACATGGGACGTTTACGCAAAGGCGCAGTTGTCGGAGGATGCGTTAAGAGATAGCGTTGATGTAATGGCAACTGTTAAAAATCACACTGATGAAGCCGGAGACGTTAATGTAATCGTAGTTTCATATGACGGCGCGGGGAGGATGCTCACCATGAGCATGATGGAAATTGCGGTCCCTGCCCGTTCGTCAAAATCAACCGTTTGGTTTAGCACAATGGATATACATGGGAATGCCGATGTTTGTTCTGTAAAAGTATTTGCATGGGATCCATTAGACTTTACTCCATTGTGCGCAGCCGGTTTACCTGTGATTATGCCGGCGGGTACCTACTGAACTATCCCATAAAAACAATGTTAAGGAGATGTTTGTTTATGAAAACAGAAAAAAGACTTTTGTCTTTCTCGCTTTTTCTCATTATGGTTGTCTCGCTTGTCACCGCGAGCATTCTGTCAATATCGGCGGCTTCACCGGTCGGCACAAACTTAGCGCGACTTGCCGGAAGCGTCTACTCCGCCGATTATTCGGAATCAGGGCGTGAGCCAAGATACGCCTTTGACGGGGACAGAACAAACAGCCGCTGGGCCGGAGGCGACAGTCACTCTAACAACTGGCTCAGGGTTGATTTGCCGGAAGTAGAACCGGTAAGCTATGTTACAATATATTTTGAAGCCTTAACAAAGGGCGCCAACGCAAACCAGCTAAATGGGCTGGTAGTCATTGAATGTTCCGGCGATGGGGTCGAGTGGCAAGAGGTGGCTAGGCAAAACTACAGCAACTTTACGCCTAAAAACGTGACGCTTTCTTTCCAGGCTTTGTACACGTCGCGCATACGAGTTCGCTTCCCTGAAACTCAATTCTGGCTTAGTATTTATGAATTTGAGGTTTATTATGACGGATCGGCGCCCAGTGGCGACCCGGCCCAACTACGCAACACTGTTAGACAGTATCAAGAGCAATACACCGACTCATATATTTCGCGATTTAAAATGAGCTCGCGCGATGTTTATAAAGCTGCGCTCGAGAACGCCTTGGCAGTACTCCGAAACCCGTCCGCATCCCAATCGGAAATCGACGCGGCGCGAACTGCACTAGTCGCGTCAGTCAGCACAAGCGGCAGCGGCAACTTCCGTAGCGCAAATCAAATAATATTTACAGGTGCGCTGAAGGCAACCGCGCTTGAAAACTGGAATGAGCTGTTATATAACCTAGATAACCCCGATCAGGACGATTGGCGCGCCGGTGACGGATTGCGCTCAATACCGCTAACCGGCGTCACTGGTATTGGAAGCGGTGATGAGAAAACACCTTCGCTCCTTTTATTTAGCGACAGTTATGTATCCTCGTATGTAGATCTTTCCAAAAGTTTACACTTAAACTGGCTTCAAATGCCCAACCATGTATTTGCGAATTTCAGCGGCATAGAGCCTGACAGGAGCAAGCTAAGTTTCGTGTTCGGTGAGAAGGGCGACAAGTCAAAACTGCGTGAACCGCCAACTCCGGACAGCGAAGGAGGGACGTCCAATGTTATTCCAGAAGGGTTCTGGATTCAAGACGCAATAGTGATTGACAACACTTTATTTATTCTATTTGACCATCAAAACACGAGCCTTGTAACCATTAACACGTCCATGGCTAAAGTGCCCATTCTGGAGGATTACAAGGTAGATTGGGAAAACTACGTTTGGCTTGGATATTCAGACTTGTGGAACAGAAATAATACGTTTGGCGTTGACATATTCGACAACACAATTGAGGGTGGCGTACCTGAGGGCAAAGCGGACGAGTATGTTTACATTTACGCCAATGTCACGTCGGGATCGCGCAGATGCGGTGTCGCGCGAGTAAAAAAGGCTGATTTCGAAGATACGGAAAAATGGGAATTCTACACCACAGGCGGCGTTTGGAGCGCAGGCAAGGCAAACATTGGGAGCGCTGCCATTATCACCCCGTCAAACTTTATGATATCCGCTCAGCACTCTGTTACGTATATAAACAGCGGAATCTATGAAGGCAAATACCTGATGACATACACAGAAGGCGGGATTAGTGAACGGATCGGCTATCTGCTTGGCGACAATCCATGGGGTCCGTTTACAAACCCAACTATATGCTATATTGCCCCAGAAGTGGAGCAGTTCACGAATGAGCTGTATCAATTTGACAACTCAAGGGCATGGTATGTTACCTACACCGCTGTCGCACACCCGCAACTGTCAAAACCAGGCGAGCTGATTATTTCGTACGACTGTTATGTTTGGGATTCAAACAAATCGTACAATCTTGGATGGCATGGGACAGAGACAAACGAGCATTACCGTGAGCGTTTCTTTAAGCTAGACCTTAACCAAATGGGAAGCATCGAGCCACAGGATGCGTATACTTTGGTGTCGGCAGGTAAACCAGTTACCGCGTCTAGCGGCGCGAATGCTTCGAACGCAGTTGATACGGATGACCACACAAAATGGGAATCAACGGGTAATGAGCCAAATAAATGGCTGACAGTTGACTTGGGGAAACCGACCGAAGTCGGGCGCTATATTCTCAAACACGGCGGGACTGCTATTGTACACAACTTTGATCTCGAAGCTCGAAACTATCTTAATACCAGAAGGTTTAAAATTCAGTACAGTAACGACAATGCAAACTGGACGACTGTAGTAGATAAACAATATAATGCTTATTGGCAAAACGATGAGAACTTTGAGCCGTCGATTGGACGGTACTGGAGGCTCTACATCGAACAGCCAACGCAAGCAACTATGGATAAAGCTACAATACACGAATTTCAACTGTTTGGCATTGCGCGCCAAATAAGCGTACAAGCGCCGGACAAAATAACAGTCGCTCTTGACGGCAATACCGCGTTTTACGGCGACACAATTAACTTCACTGTCAACAAAGGGAATACCAGTTTGAATGTTGACGCCATAACGCTGAGAAGTGAGAGCGGCGCGTTGTTACAATCTCTGAGTCCCAACTACAATGGAGTTTACAGTTTTACAATGCCCGACAGGAATGTTGTTATAAGAGTATCAACGGCGGAATCAGGCATAATAGACGGAAAAGTGGAGGATGAGCCTGACGGAGTACTCGACTTGATTTTCACCGTTGAAAGTGACCTGATCCATGTAAGCGTTACAACGCTGGCTGAAGTTAGAAAGCTTGCTCTTTATACAAATGACAAAAAAATAAGCCTACATAGACAAAACATAACAGATATGGGCGATACACTAAAATGGGATCTATGGTTCAAAATGTATGATCCCGGTGAATTTATTATTGACGTCCGGGGCGGGATCAAAGCGTTTAACGAGAGCGACTTGAAGTTCAAAGTGACGATGATCGGCAGCGAGGGAGGCCTTGTCCCTCTCGTTTCCTCTATCAAGTAAACGGCCAAAGCGCCTAGTTTCTGTTCAGTGTCACCCAAAAATACAAGCTGGTTACAGACAACGCATGGGTACAGCTGTGAAAACTCGTATTATTGGCAAAAAATTGTTTGCGGAGCCTATAACCATTGTGGGTTTTTTGAATGACACTGAACAGTCTCTGCGCCGGGTTTATAGTTTGTTTCAACTTTATTCACGCTATGGACATAAAAAATTATTATCATACACTGTACAAATTCCTCTCATAAGGAGACCGCTGTCATGTATAGCAATTACAATAATGAGAACAAAGAATACCCCGACGCTGAATATGCGCCGCTACCGACTAGTCCGGAGCGGGAGGACGTTTGTGAGCAGGAAGACTTGAGCCGCAGCGCTCAGGCTACCCCGAGCATTTCAGCGTACGCGCCCCCATACAGCGTGCATCCCGCTGCCGTTCCAAGCAGCACGCATCCCGCCGCCACTCTAGGCAGCGCAGTGATCGATCCTCTGGGAGAACGGCGAGGCGCTCAGCCCGCTTCTAATGGCATACCCCAACAACAACGCGTGTTCGCGTTTAAAGGATATTATCAACAAGACGATAGCAAACCATATGCACAGCGCGGTGAGGATTGGCGCGAGCCTATATATAGCCAACCGCCGCGCGAAACAGAGGCAAACATGTATACTCCGGGGATATGCGCAGCCCAACCTAATTCCAACAGACGCCAAGAACCGGTGCGGCAGGAGCGCGAACCCAGAAAAAGCACCGGCGCCGTCGGCAGGGTCCTGCGCGCGGCGTGCCTGATAATCGTATGCGTAGCGCTTAGTGGGGCTGCTGCTTATGGCGTTGTGGAAGGCTGGTTCGGCTTGCCTACCTCGCAGGAAAGCAAATCTGAAGACGAGTCCCCGGTCGTCAATCAGGTCGTTCTTGGCGGCACAAACCAGAACAGCCAGCGAAGCGACCTGATGCCGTCTTCCGTCGTCTCAAGCGGCGTGAACATGTCGGCGGAAGATATATACGATATGGCGTGCAGCCAGGTCGTGGGAATTAGGACCGAGATGGCCGGCATGTCGAGCATGGGAGGGTTTTTCAACGCCCCGCAGGGGTCGTCCCTGGTTTCCGGTTCCGGGTTTGTTATATCAAGCGACGGTTATATACTCACAAATTATCATGTGGTCGAGACCGCGTACTTAAACGATCTTCCGATAATTGTTTCTCTCCATGACGGATTGGAGTTTAACGCGGCTGTGATCGGGTATGAGTCAAGTAATGATGTCGCATTAATAAAAATAGAAGCGAGCGGGCTCAACGCGGCAGTTATCGCCAACAGCGACAATATCCGCGTCGGACAGACTGTATACGCCGTCGGCAACCCGTTCGGCGACTTGGTTTACACAATGACCGAAGGCATTGTTTCTGCGCTAGACCGGATCGTTTCCGTTGAGGGAAAGAACATTGACACTTTCCAATTTAGCGCGGCTGTCAACTCCGGGAATTCCGGCGGGCCGGTCTTTGACGCCAGCGGAGAGGTAATCGGAATCGTATCCGCGAAAATCAAGGGTGATTCTGTCGAGGGTATCGGTTTTGCGATACCTATAAGCGACGCTATTGACATTGCGTCCGAGCTTATTGAACACGGCTATATAACGGGCAGACCGCTTATTGGCATTAATGTCCAGTCTGTCACCGCTGCGCAGGCCGCTTATTTTGACTGGGTAGTGGGCGCATATGTCCTAACAGTCACGCCAGGTTCGCCAGCGGAAAAAAGTGGAATTAAGGTTGGCGATATAATTACGAAACTCGGAGACGCGGAAGTTGATTCAAGGGAGTCCCTCATATTCACTTTGCGTAAGTATAAAGCAGGCGATACAGCGACGTTGAGTATTTGGCGCGCCGGTGAGAAAATCGCGATTACCATAACGTTTGACGAGAATCTGGAGGCTGGTCAGCCTCAGCGCGTCGAACCGCAGCCCAACCAGCGGCCCGGAGACTAGCGCAGCCCACTTTAGTGCCTAATGGATTGTTGGAGTAAATAGAAATCAATAAAATCCCCTCGTCTAACACCGTATTCTGACTCCTGACTTCTGAATTCTGGCACCGCGCTTTGGGTTGTGGGCAAAGCCCGCCTTAGGAGGATAGTTGCATTGAGTAAGACTAGCAGTATACGTACTGCTGCGATAATCGCGATTATTGGAAACACTGTTTTAGCCGTGTTGAAAATAGCGACGGGGCTTTACTCAAACAGTAAGGCTCTTCTTGGCGACGGCATTGATTCGTCAACAGATGTGGTTATTGGAATAGTCGCGCTTGCTGTTGTTGGGATAATCTCAAAACCTGCTGATATAGAGCATCCATTTGGACATAGGAAAGCGGAAACCGTCGCTACTGCTTTTTTGTCATTTGTCATATTTTTCGCTGGAACGCAACTCATCATTAACGTCGTGTCGGACCTAATAAATGATGTTCATACTGTCGTTCCGTCGGCACT
>JGI24702J35022_10000312_pt1 | contig 28773 bp, 15 predicted proteins | sample TergutTh196P4_FD_35022 | JGI IMG/M metagenome (IMG submission 35022)
TCCGCATCCTCAAAAGAGCGGACGGGACGTCCGCGTACCCAGTCTGAATTGCACCCTGTACCGCTGTTTTTTTGGTTATTTCAAAAATAATGCCTACCTTCGCGCAGTTTTTTATTATAATAATTGTCTTTTTTAAAACTTGAAATCATGCAACGAACCTCATCAAATCTGTTTTGGGCAATGATGTTTTTATTGTTGAATATGACCGCATGCGGCGTCTACAGGGAACCGGCGACATTCGACGAATATGCGGCAAAATACAGTAAAACAGCTATCCGTCAAATGAAGAAGTATAAAATCCCTGCAAGTATTACCTTAGCGCAGGGTATTTTAGAATCGGCTGGAGGAAAGAGTTACCTCGCCCGTACGGCAAATAACCATTTCGGGATCAAATGTACTACCGACTGGAAAGGTGCGAGCGTCTATAAGGACGCAGAGAAGCCAAACGAATGTTTTCGGAAATATAAAAAAGTGAAGGATTCATACAAAGACCATTCCCTCTTTTTATATAACAGAAGTCGCTATGAAAAGTTGTTTCAATTGAGTATTCGCGATTATAAAGGCTGGGCAAGAGGGCTTCAGGAATGCGGATATGCTACTGACCCCGCTTATGCGAACAAGCTAATCAGAGTCGTAGATGAATACAAATTATACAAATACGATTAGACGCCCTGCATGAAATCTCTTATAATCAACAAAAAATAATTTTCTTACGAAAAAAATTTAAAATTTAAGCAGGTGTTATACTTTCCATCACTACCTCACAATTTTTCTTGTGGAACGCTATGCCATAAGTGAATACATGCGCATAGCCTTCTTGCTTTAAAGTGTGGATATACGCCTTTTCTTCAATCTGTTTGAGGCCTTTTTGCGCTTCTTCTTTCAAGTCTACAGGCGGCTTCTTGACGTGTTTAAATTCAACTATCACAGCGCTTTTACTTTTATCTACCGGCTTGATAACGCAGTCAGTCCGGCCTTTTCCTGCTTCAGGGTTTGAGTAAACATGATAATTGCCTGAAACAGCCAACAGGATACCATAGATGAACATGTGATAACTGTTTTCCATCTTAAAATCGTGACTGCTTGGATTATTTAGCAGATCATCGTTGAGGTTAGTTTTTACGGCCTCTGCATCGCCTTTCAGTAGATAATTAACAAAGTCAAGTATTGTTTCGGAAATAGAAGGTTGTTGCTCGCCAAACCAGTTTTTTGCATAGCGTGAAAACATTTGTTTTACTTCCAAGTTGACTAATTCGGCGCCAAACTTGTCTATATTGGAGGCTCCGTTACATGGCTTGATATATCCGGCATTGAGTAACATTGTCCAAAAGGTATCGGACTTCACATATTTAATCGGATAAGTTATGCCGTCTTCTAAAAACATCATCACAGGCGTGCCGGTTAATAATGCAGCTAATTCATTTTTTAAATTGTCATCACCCTTATAAAACACATCCTGAATGATTTGTAGCGAACCGGTGTTTACCCAATATTCGTTAAATTCATTTTCTTTCAAAAACTTCAGGATACTCCAGGGGTTATACATATCGCGCCCGCCAATTCTGTATCCATCATACCACTTCTTGACTTCAGCGAATTGGTCGCCTAATTCATATATTTTGCAGGCTTCTATGACTTCTTCTTCTGTGAAACCAAAGCATGTGGCAAATGACTTATTCATAATACCGCAGACTTCCGGATTGTTAAAACCGCTCACCAAACTTTCCTTTGATATTCGCTGTACACCTGTCAATACGCCAAATTCCAAGTAATTATTTGTTTTGAAAACGCTACCTAAGAAACCCCGCATAAAAAAAATCATTTCCTTGTAAAATCCTTTCAACAAGGCATTCGTTATGGGGGCATCATATTCGTCTAACAATACGACCACTCGTTTTTTGTGATAGGTGTACAGGCACTCTGTTAAGAATGTCAATGCAGATTTTATCTCAAATTCAGGCGCTTCCCCAAGGAACAAAGGGTAGAATATGCGCTTTTGCCGTTCATTAAGTTTGTCACTTTCATATATGTATTGGAATTGTTGAAAAATTCCGGAAATCAATTTCCCAATTCTCTCGATAGCATTTTCGAAAGAATCTTCTTCTACGCTTTTCAATGTGAGAAAAACAACAGGATATTTGTTCAGATGCTTTTCAATGATGTCATTGTGTTCCATTATTTTTAGTCCGTCAAACAAGGCTTTACTATCCTTGCCCATGTCAAAAAAATACTCTAACATGCTTATATTCAACGTTTTACCAAACCTACGCGGTCTGGTTATCAGCGTTACTTCGCCCCTGTTCTCAAGAAATTCTTTGATAAACAACGTCTTATCAACGTAGAAATAATTGCCTTTGATAATCTTTTCAAAGGAGTCCGATCCTGTTAAAATCTGCTTTTTCATATCTTTCATCCAAATAGCGCAACAAATGTACGAAATAATTTTTAGATATTTATACTGCTTGTAAAACGATAACTGCCGGAGCCTGTGTTGAATTTTGCCTTTCCATTTTCCATGCCTTTGAACTCGACCCCTACGGCTTTATCTGCCGGTTGTCCCGATTCGGTAATACCGGAGGCCGATAGCGCGGGGACATAGACCGTAGCTGTGGTGTTGGCAGGGATGGTCACTTCCAATATCAGTTGTTCTTTCTCCCGTTTCCAACTGCTTTTAATGCGTCCATACGGGCTGTCATGATAGGCCTCCACATATTGCAGGTCGCCTACGATGGAAGGATTGATCACGATGTGTTTAAAACCGGGCGTCGCCGTATCGGGTTGTATCCCGGCTAAGTATTTGTAGAAATAGCCGCTGATAAGGCAGAATGGGGTGTGGTTACGCGAGTCGTACCCGTCCCAGCTTTCCCACATCGCATTTGCGCCTTGGGCGATCATATATCCCCAGCCCGGATAACGGGGTTGGGTGGCTATCTTAAAGGCTAACTCCGGCTCTTCCGTCGCAAGATATTCCATCAAGGCCGGCGTGCCGAGAAAACCGGTACTTAGCCGGTCGCCCTGGACGTGGATATCCTTCAACAAACGGTCGAAGACTGTTTGTTTATATTTTGGCGCAACGATGCCATATTCGAGCGGCACGATGTTAGCCGCCTGCCGGTATCCTGTTGGGTTTTCGCCATGATAAACGCCTCTTTCCGCATTAAAAAACTCATTATTGAAACAGGTGGCTATGCGTGTAGCCCACTGCCCTAACTCGTCGGCTTCGCTGTCGCGTCCCAGCACACGGCTGATGTCCGACAAGCGCTTCACCGTCAAGTAATGTGCTGCCGTACCATAGAGGTTACAACCTTCGGGGGGCGCCATCGTACTGTTCCGTAGCGTATCATTGAGGTCCAACACCGGCGCAAACCAATCGCCCGAAACAGCATTGCCGACGGGTGGTTTTTGTGCGACTACAGGCGCAATCCAATCGCCTAATACCTCCCGGATGATTTCGGGTTTCCCCGCTACCTGTCGCAACAAAGAGCTTTCGGCAAAGCGGCGCATCACCACATAGTTGTCCGCCATAGGGCGTGTATCGGCATAAAACCGGTAAACGTCCCAAGGAATATGTACGATAGCCGCCGGCCATGCCGTCGATTGATTCTGGTCGTAGCCTGTGGAGGGAGCTACGGTACACAAGCCGCCCGAAGGCCCCTGTGTGCCGGCTAAATCGACCGACCATTTCGTATAAAAGGCGGCCATGTTGAAATTATACATGGCTGCCTGCGACGACATGTAGTTATCGGCTGTCCATCCCTGTTTTTCGCGATGCGGACAATCTGTCGCTATGCTATGGTAATTGCCTAACAGACTGTTGACAGCGTTTTTCTGCAATTGGTTGATCACCGGATTGGAACAGGTGAAGTCGCCGTTTTTTTCAACGTCAGTATGAACAGGTATCCCTTCCACCCGCTCGACGGCGACCCCCTCATCGGCGGTGACACGCACGAACTGAAACCCCTTGTACGAGAAATGACATTCGAATGTCTCCGCTCCTTTTCCACTTGTTATATAGCCGTTTTGTTGTCGTACATTTACCGCCTTGTCGTAGAACGAGGCATAGTGCGGGTTGGGGATGTTGTACATGAATCGCCAGGGGGTCAGACCGGCTACTAATTCGTTGTCGGAAGGCGTTTCGCAATATTCCACTAACACCCGCTTTCCTGCCGGGCCACGAACGGTCACTCGCGCCCATCCTGCAATGTTTTGTCCAATATCATAAATCGTCATCCCGTTATCTCTTGTGTACGTCTTTACGGGTGCTATCGCCTCAAAACAACGTACAGGAGGCATCATCTGCGACGTCAACTGCGCCTGCCATTGTGTTACCGACGCCTGTTTCCAGCCGGTATCGTCGTAAGCGGGCGACGCCCATCCGTCCGGTTCTAACCGTGCATCGTACAACTCGCCATGGCGTGTGTCGTCGTAAACGACAGGGCCACCCGCCGTTTTCCATGTCCCGTCGGTCACCACACTAACCACAGCGTTATCCGTATATTCGATACGCAAGAGCGCAATGAGCTTGGGTTGGTCTATCCAAGCCGATTTGCTTAACCCCCAGATGTCGTTACACAACGGGTTGTATTGCCCGCGTCCTAACATCACACCGATGGCATTGCCTCCCTGACGGAGCAGGCCGGTCACGTCGTAGGTAGCATACATTGCGCGTTGTTCGAAGTTTGTCCAAGCGGGGTCGAGCACATGGTCGCCTACCCTTTCGCCATTAATAAAAGCCTCGTAATAGCCTAATCCACAGATGAAAAGGCTTGCTGTGCGTATCTTTTTCGCTGCCGTAAATTCTTTTCTGAACAGCGGAGCCGGGTCATATTTCGGTTCCGCCATCTCATACAGGGCGAAGATAGAGCTGTCCTTACCGGTGTGCCAAGGCCACGAAGTGTCGGGATATACTTTGGCGCTAACGCCACGCAACTCATTCTCCTTATGTGCTGCCCATTCGTCGCGCCACAGCTGTCCGTCTTTAGAGGCTATCCATTGCGCTTCTGCCCAGTCGGAAGCAGTCGGCAAGCCCATCGTCCAGCGTGCAGGTCGGCTCCATGCTGGCGGCTTGCCATTCATATCCCACACTTGTACTTTCCAGAAACAGGTAACGCCTGCTTGTAACGGTTTACCTTGATAGGCAACGTGTATAGACTGTCCTGAAGCAATTTTTCCGCTATCCCACAAGTCGCCTTTCCCCTTGGCTAATAATGCTTCCGATGAGGCTACCAACACGCGATAAGCGCTTTGGTATTCACCCCGTTTCGGGCAGACGATGAGCCAGCTAAGATGGGGAGAGGCCACATCCACCCCTAAAGGGTTGATCTGATATTCACACCGAAGCTGCTCTATCTCAACCGCATGAAGCTCAGTAACGAAAAAAAACAGCAACAATGTCTTTGTAAAAAAATTATTTTTCATGATACAAATAATGGTTCATGGGATACGTTCAAACCGTACTGTTTCGCCTGATCGTATGGTCAGGTTGACAGGTGTGACGACTGTTTTTGGGCTTCCCTGAGCGGGGTTCAGTCGCCACTGACCGGCAGGTAAACCGATATTCACCGCACGTTCCGGGCCGGTGAAGGTCAGGGCAACCGTATTTTTCGTCGCGCTGATGCTGATCGATTGGTCCTGCCAGCGGATACGGTCGATAGTTAGCGCCGACCAGTCAACCGGCAGTTTCGGTTGAATGGCAAAGCCCTCTATCTCCGGTTCAAACCCCATGAACCCAAGCAACATCACCTGCGGATAGAGGACGCTTTCAAAGAACTCGAGGTCGAGACCCAGACCGCCGGCGATATTACCTCCTTGCAAGTGGCCGCGTTTATTTTCGGGGGCGTAAAACTTACGATAGCCTCCTTCGTCCTGCACCTCGCGAAACCATTTCACATTTTCCGCCAGATACTTCGCTGCATTATCCGGTCCGAGGTATCGGATACGCCCCATCATGTCGTGAAACGCAAAGCCGAGCACAGCGCCTCCATCCTGCACCTGGTCGCCGAATGGTATGGTAGCCGCGCCTGACCATCCCCAGAAATAGTATTCGAGGTTACGTTTTGTCGTGGAGCGGGGGCCAAAACGCCAGTGATAAATGTCTGTTCCCTGTGAAGTGTCTCCATCGACTATCCGGTCGCCGTTGAGCCAGCTTAAGATAGACTTCGCCTGTTCGTCGTTTGCATAACCGTAGTAGATCGCTTCGTTGTTGACAAAAGTAAAGCCATAATCCCAACTTACCTTGTTGACGTCGATCGAAGCTACAAACCGTCCTGTCGCAGTGTTCCAGAACATCGTGTTTGCCTCTTTGAGTTTTTGCGCCAGCGAGCGCAGCCAGTCGGGCGTGCGAGCGTTAGTAGATGACGGCACAGCCCATTCGGGATGTAGCAGAATCGCCTCTTCCAAGGATGCCATCTTCAATATCGCATCATAATAATAGATCGAAGCCAAGCAATCCTTGCCGCCGAATGGAAGGATATCCCAGTAATTACCGCCGATACCTATCCCGACAAGCGGTGTCGCTATACCTGTCGCAGGGTCGTAAGAAATACCGGAACGGCCATCATGTCCGGTCCATGGGACATTCACGCAGTGGTATTTCTCCATCTCAAATTCGCGAATCGCATAGGCTAAGGCTGTACGCATGCGGTTCATGTTTTTTTGCAGGAAATCAATGTCTCCCGTCCATTGCAGGTAATCATAACAGCCCTTGATATAGCACGATTGGTTGATGACATGTCGGCTATCGAAGGTAGCGATCCAGGAACGCAGGTTGATATTCGCTCCGCGTCCCTTTTCAAATGTCAGGCGCATCTGAGTGATTTTACCTTTCCATCCCGGCTCTTTATTAATGAAAAGGTGGGTATATACCTCGCCTTTCGCAGGGTGTGGTACTGTCACCCGACGACTTGCCGAATAGTTGGGGTCGCTATCGGTCGTCCATTCGAGGTAAATCGCCGGGAGGGCGTCAAGGATATCCCAGTCGAAGCGTAGCAGGGTGATCGTCTCCGCATTGATATCACATGTCGGGGTCGTCAATACCGCCTTGTCGTCCGTCAACTGCAACTGTTGACCTTCTTTTTCCGTGATACCCTTGTCGTTTATTCCCTGTATCACAAAGCTGTCTAACGACTTGGTAAGATGAACGCCATACTGTTCGTTATAAAACGCCCCGTGAATATGCGAAAACACCCAGCCGCCCCCTCCTTGTGCGTGGAGCGGAAAAGGCCATCCGTCTCGGTGGGCATAACCATTATGCTGCAGGGTAGTGACATAACCTTCTTCATCGATCTTACGGTCTAAAAACGCTTTCTTCCATCTTTCGCGGTTGGTGAGCGCTTTTTCCGTATCCGGCCACAGCGATGGCGTCAATAACCATCCGTCTTCAAATGTAGACATCGGTCCGGCGTTGTTATAATGATGCCAGTACAATTCCCGCATGGCTTTTCCGGTCTCATCGTGTCCCTGCACAACAAAACGGGGAAAGCTTTCCGGTATTTCAGGGTTTGGCAACTGCGAAAACCCGTAAGATGCGATCAGTGATAAAATCACTATAAATAAAATTTTTTTCATGGCTTTTGTATTATTTAAGCGTAAACTCTTGTATTGCTTCCACTTTCAGGGGTTCCGGCGACAGGACATCCAACCGGGTAGCCGAAAGGGCATAACGTCCTGTTACGCCGTTGGCGACCACCTGTATGGTGTTCGTTCCTTGTCTGAAGGCAGAAACCGACAGGGAAGTTCCTAAGCCTGTCACGGGTTCGCCTATTTGTTTGCCGTTGACTGACACCGTAAAATCTTTGGGTTCGCGGCCAAAAGTCGTCCACTCCACGTCGACTACTGAGCCGTTCAACGTGGCAGGCGCCACAGTTAGAATCGTTGCGTCGGGAGTTGAACCGTTATATATGTCTATTAATGAGCGGATAAGATTAAGGTAGAAGAAACCCCACCCTCCTTTGTCGCCTCGGTAGCCGGGAGCGGTCAGCGAAACCGGTTCGTAATCATCGCTCAGTTCCACGCTGTAACTGTCTACATAGATAGACCTGTCGGGTCCGTAGCCATGTCCTTCACTCTGTCCTGTGAATTCGTTGAACTGATGCAGCATGACATATTTGGGACGTGTCTCTTGCACCACCTTGAACGATTCCACCATGGTCCAGCCGTTTCGGCGTCCCAGCGCCCCCACGCCTTTCCATCCCTGCGGGCCAAACGAGCCGATATTAGCTGTAAAAGCCTCCGCGACGCCATCTTTGTAGGTAACTAACGGTCTTGCTCCTGCGTCCATCCAACTCCAATGGCCGAACTTGTCGTGTCCTGTCACCTGGTTCTGGGATGACATCCAGCGTATGGTAAAATGTGAATCATCGACAGGGGGCAGCGAGCGGCGGTGAGCATCAATCTGCTCCTCTGTCCAATCCATGGTCTGTTTAAAGAAAGGCACTTCAAAGGCGCTCTTCGTGGTAGCCTCTTTCGCCCCTAAAGCGCCTGTATCAAGCACCGTCAGCAGCGGTTTCCCATCGAATATCTCCCACAGTCCGTCGAAGCGGGGATTATTTAAATAATTGAGGTAAATCCACTGCAGTTGCTCGTTAAGCGCCTGCATAGTTGCCGGAGGGCCGTTGCTGATCCCCGACATGATGATAGCCTTAGGCACGGGCAGTCCTTCGTCGCGCATATCCGCCATCATCTCCAACGCCATCTGTGTCGCATGTAATATCATGTTCACCCCTTTATCGCGCTCGTCCCAACTTTTGCGTCCCCAGATATGGTTCGACCAGTCGAACAGCACCGCATCAGCCCCCGAATCCATCAGCCACAGCAGATGCTGGCGAAGCACATCAGCATTTGTAAAATCATAAAAGCCCAACAAGGGAACAGCGTGTGCAGTACTCCACATCCTGCCGGGTGCGAACCATGGCTCCCATTGGGATACAAAANCGGTNCCCGCCTGTTTGGCCGGCTTTATATCCCTCCATTGTACCTCTACCATAACGGCATTGGAACGCAGCCCCATTTCCGGCATCAATTTCCCCGTCAGGTAAGGAGCATAATCGGTCACCCCGTACCACTTATCCTTATCGGTATCAACAGCCAACACCTCTATCTTGGCAGGGCCGACATTCGGGAGCGGAATATGAAAAGTAGCCTTACCTTGCCCGTCGGCAAACTCATGCGAGCCCCAACGGCGATTGTTTACATAAGCAAACAGCGTAAAAGAACTGCCCTGTTTCATGCTGACATCTACTGTGACGGAATGTCCCATCCCGACAGTCGTTCTGTCAACCGTTATTTTAAAATCGCCTGAATCGCTTCCGCTATTGCAGGCGATAATCAGACAGGTAGCCAATGTCACTGCTACCGTAAACAATCCCTTCACTAAGAAATTGATCGTGTGTCGTTTTTCGGTAATTTGTTTCATGTTTAAAAAATTTAATTATTTTTATTTATTTTTATTTATTAATTTATGCGTATTTTTAAGGTCAGTTCATTTTTTATTCTTACGGAGCCTGTTTTGGAGAAACGTTTGTCTTTCGGGATATTCAGTGTCAGCGGTATGTCGGTTTTGAGATGCCAAGTGATGAAACCATTTTCATTTTTCCAGTTTACTTTTATAGAATTTTCGGTACCGGTGATGGGTATTATGCCTTCGGCCTGTTTCAGGTTGCACGGTTCAAAGGAGAAATCGTATGTTCGTTCGGCGACATCGAAGCGGTTTTTCAGTCCTAACACATAGCGTGACAGTTGCCATGTGGGGCATCCCGACCATTGGTGGCAATGTGTCCAGCGAGTGTCGAACACTTCCACCCAGGTTGTGCGGTCGTCGCCCAACGCCCATCCCCAGCATTTGCGGTATTGGTCGAGAACAAAATCCATCTCGCCCTTTTCGGCCAGTACAGACAGAGCGAAATGGGAGAAATAGGGTGTGATCAATTGGGAGTCGACATTTCCGGGATCGCTCAGACGCGGCGCATTTTCGTTGTTAGGGAAACAATTGAGGATGTGTTTTTTGATCTTTTCAATTGCATCTTTTTCATCCTCGTTCATAAAAAAGCCATTTTTAAGGCCTAATACGGCACGGTGGTATCCTATTGTCTCGAAATCGTACCGCCCGTTCACCTTTAAACCGTCGTACCATGTCTGAATGATTTGCCTTATATGGGCGGCTTGTTGCCGGTATGCTGCAGCGTCGTCTGTTTTACCCAACACCCGGCTCCAAAGCGCCATGTCCTGCAAGGCGGCTAAGTAATGCAAGTTAAACCCAATGTCGACGGGGCCTTTGTTGCGGACATATCCCCAGTCGATAAACACCCAGCCTGCTTTGTCGGTCAGTCCGTCGGTCGTAGTGCACGACTTCATATAGTCCAAGTTTTTACGGGCTGCATCATACAGGTCGGCCAACACCTGTTTGTCGCCGGTGATACGCCAATAATTGAGGCATCCGCTCACCCATTGCAGCGCAAAACTTGCCACGTTGGCAATAGTTCCGGGACACAGCCCCGCCACCATGCCTTCCGGTAAGGCACATTGGGCGCTCTGGAGCAACCCGCGCCCTATCAACCTCACATCGGGAAAAGCGGCAGCACCTATCTCAACGCCTACCACAGCCACATCGCCTAACCACTGTCCGCGTTCACGGGTCGGATTATCTATTATTGCATCTTCCGCGCAAGCCTTGTAGGTCTCCACGCCGGTGAGCCATATCTTATCCAACAAGGCGTCATCGGTGTGGAAGCTTCCGATGAGATCGCCATAATAGCACCGTTCCACAAATGACTCCTCTACTATTTTCACTTTGTCGGGGGGGGCTATCACATGCATCTCTACAAAACGGCCTCCTTTGGGTGTAAGGGGAAAAAACTCCTGTACTCCGCCACGTGCTACCATATGGTCCATGTTGTACGAATCGGTAATAGAAAGGGTGACCCAGGGTGTCACACGTCCGCTGTTCAGGTTTTCCGAATAGGCAAACTCCACGACAGCGCCTGCGGGCAGGTCTAATACAAAGCGGGGACGCATCAGACGTACTCGTCCCAGGTCGTAGCGCACCCACACACCTTGCGGCGGGTTATCATCGGCCTGCAGGTTACGCAGGAAAAAACGCGCCGACGGGTTATCACGCTCATAACCGTATCTTTCGGTAAACAGTCCTTTCGCTATCACAAGCGGTTTGATTGCAATATTTTGCACATTATCTGTCGACAAGCGTTTCGTCGTTCCTATCTCCGGCGTAAATGGCTCCGGTGTTTCCCACTTTTCGTCGTTAAAAGCGGGCTGCATCCAGTCGCGTTCCACCTGGCGGGTGTCGACCCATTCCATCCAGCCAAACTGTCCGCTGATACGCTGAAACTGTGACAGGTATCCTCTAAGGCGTGTAGCCTTCCATTTGAGGATTACCGGCTGATCTTCGGCAGAGGCTTCACACCAAAAAAACGGCGGTATGACCGGCAGCATACGGGTTTCGACACCTTCTTGGTGTACCTGTACGGCAATGATGTTGCGTCCTTTAGGCAGTTTCACCGTATACGTCTGATATTCAGGATACAAGATGTGATAACGCGCCGGACCTTCAGCGAAATATTCACCGTTGAGCCACACAACAAACCAGGAAGAAGCCAGCAGTTTGAAGGTAACTTCGGCTTCTTTTTCAAGTTCCATACTTCCCCTAAAAGCAATGTGGTAGTCCTGTTCGCCGGGTTGGTGGCGGTTAGTCCAAATTGCATTGTCTATTTTGACGGCATAATTCGCCGAAGTTTCCTTGTTATCCGGCAAGGAAACATTGATCGCCTTTCCATGCTCTGTTGCAGTAAAGCACGCGATCAAACCTAATAAAAAGAATTTTATTCTCATAATAATTATATAATAGTTTTCAGTTTTCAGTTTTCAGTTTTCAGTTTTCAGTTTTCAGTTTTCAGTTTTCAGTTTTTTTCTCCTGAGGGAACACAGTGAATTGATACTATTTAATTAGCATGTATGACAATTCGTTAATAAGATCACGCATTTCAGGTGAATTGAATACCATCGAAAAACCTCCACTAAGAGTTTCAATATCAATGCATTCCGGACATATTGCCGAAATCATATATGCTCTGGCAAAAAGGTTGATATCAAAAAAACGAAACATATCCGGATAATATTTAAGTTGTTCCTCGTAGCCGTCAACAAGCGCTTTCAACGCTTCCTTGTAAATATCTACGCTTTGGTTGTGATTGCTTTGCAGTTCTATTCGACTTATCAAAATCTCCAAAGTCTGAATAGAAATAATATGATAATAATTTTTCATAATAAATTGCTTCATTTTAAGTTAATAAATAATCAAAAAAACATTTCTTTAAAGAACATTTTGCTTTCTTATTCTCCCCACATCATTGCCATTAATCAAAAAACAGTCCGCATAAGGCGGCGTTGACGCCTCGTACCTGATTGATACGGATACGTACAGGGCGATCGAATGTGAAAGTGACGTATTTACCTTCGGCATAATCACGAACCATGTATACGGGCATTAGCAGGTTTTTGTTTGACAAGTCAAATATCTCGATGGCAGTGCGCCGATTTTGCCGGTCCCAGTCAACGAAATAGAGCGAACAGTTGTAGGGTTGCATGTTGTGGCTATGGATGTCGATGGTCATGGTCTGGTCGCAGGGTACCGGGTCGCGGGTGATTATGGCTCCAATATTTCGCGTTTTGTCGGCTGCATCGGAGGGCGAGGGTTGAGCAGCGCCGGCTATGCCGGATGGTTGTAGGGCGCGGATGTCATTGGTGGCAGTCGCCCAATGGATGTTGCCTGTTTTATTGAAGACGATCTCTTTCACAAATACCGGTAAAGATTGGCGGTGTTGGAGGCTGTCGAAATTACATAATACATATCCTTTGCTGCCGTATTTTCCTTTCCAGTCGCCACACGTGAATATATCTTCCTTCACCGCTGTCCTGAGGGTGTATTGCATCGGCTCGGACGTCGGTATATGCAAATCGCCGCTAAAGTTCGCCGTGAACCGGTATTGACCTTCATTAAAACCTTCATAATAGACATATTGTTCATCTTCGCCATGTTTATTTATCCGGTCGTTATCAAATTCAACGCTGAGGATGCTGCGTCCCGCTTTGGGAATAGCGACGATGGCCTGGGCGCCGCGAGGCGTTGTCAATTCGCCTCTGCCGCTTACAGCATCGAATGCGAAAGCGATTGTTCCGTGCGGTGTGGGAACGGTTCCCTTCACCCAGGTGACCGCTGCCGACAGATGCGGTTTGACGACAAACGTCTTAAACCCCGGCGTCAAAGGCTTCACACCCAGCATCTCTTCGCTCAGCCATTTGGTGATGCCGGCGCTCCAGGGGTGGGTGAGGCTGGTGTAGCCGCATTGGTTGTTCACCGGTGCATCGTTAGGTCGGGAGATGTTGTTCCAGGAGGGGCGAAAGACCTCAAAAAACGTCGTTCCGCCATAACGTATCTGGCCGCCCCAACAGTCGTCAATGGTAGACAGGGCCTCGTCATAACGTTGCATCCGCGCAAGCGCCTGTATGATAAAATATTGGTTGAAAGGCGAATATGACAAGCGTTGCATCCTGTCAGTAAGCGCATTTTCCCAAAGCGCTTCCCTTTCGGTTGTATTGATGAATCCGGCGTTGACGGCATCGGCAGCGGCATGTACGCCCAACGCTCTTGTCCAGTCGGGATTGCTACGCAGCACAGCCGTTTTTTCAGTAACATACTGTTTGTATTTGGCCGACAGCTCGATATATCCGGCCTGTTGCAGCGCATCACTAAACTCATTCCAGGCCCTTATGGATAGCATTTTGTAGGCGTTCTGCGATTCGGCGTTGTTCGGATTCTCAAAGCCTGCGCCCAAGCGTTCGTCCCAACCGTAAAAAGCAAGCCGGGGGTTTTTCCCGAAATGGTTATAGGCGGTATCTAATTTGTTACAGGCATTGGTTAACATCTCGTCCAACAGGGGTTTATCGCCTGTATAGTTATAGTAATCTATCAAGCTGAGAACCCAGTAGAGCGAGTAGCTTGCGATACCGTTGAATTGGGTTGAGGTATAGCGGAGATTGGCTTTCACAAAATCGAAATTGCCGAAAGCGACCATCGAGGCCGCCTGCGACGGATGCGCATCGCCTGTCCACGAATGACGGTCGCTACGTTCCATCAGGATAGCCCCGAAATAGTCGTGCAGCAGGTTCAGTTTCACATCGTAGGCGCCTGTATACCAAGCGCGGGTAAGCATCGTATCGCTACAGGCAAAACTACCTTCATAGTTGGTGGGTTTAATCTGGCAGACGAGCCTGACGCCTGTAATAGTGGCAGGACGGTTGAGGCGTTGTACATGAATCCATGCAAAGCGTACGCCTTCATACAACTGTTTGTTGAGTTCTAAGCGGTAAGTATTGCCGTAACGCACAGGGACGGCTGTCTTCACAGGATTTTCGGAGCCGGCATTGAACACAGCCGGTTCGTTGAACTCACTGATACTTGCACTGATGTCGCCGTCCAAGTCACGGCAGTCGAACTCAAGCCATGCTGCGTTTACCTGTCCGAAGTCGAACATCACGTCACATGCGCCGGTCACATCCATTGTCCGGAGGTCTCTGATCGTTACGTTTTCCAAGTCGTTGGTTGTCACGCTCACCGCGTTAAGCGTATAAATCTCCAAGCTGTCGGTATATACCGGATTTTCCCACCGGTAAGCCACTAACGGATCGGGCGACTGCGTTACTTCTGTCCCTGTAAAAGCGCCGCTTACCGGTCGGTAAGGTTCGCGTATAGCATCTTCTTGTTGTGATGTACAGGCGGTGTAACACAGCAGTGACAGTAGTGTTATAAGGATGAAGGAAGAATTTTTCAGGCTGTTCATTTTACTTATATTTTATTGGGAATGAAAACAATTAACGAAATATCAAACGGGTAGTCACCCACTGTATCGGGTCTTTTCGGAAAAGCTCCAGCATCTCGGCGGCTGTGGGCAGTCCCGGGTTCGCGACATAGCCTTTGGCCTGGTTGGCTATGTCGATGGCCATGATCGCTTCAAACCTCCGGATGAGGTTATCGGGTATGGCTTCGCCTTGCTGTACGTATTTACGCATCAGGAAAGCAAGGTTGCTTTCGCGACAGTAACAACGGATAGCCGTTACGATCTGCTCCATCTTTAGCAAATCGGAAATATTGGCTGTGACATACGAGGTATACGGTTCGTTCAGGTCAGACAGGTCAACCTGTCTGAAACAATCGACGGCTTTCAGCAGTTTGGCTGAAGCGGCGGCGCAGCGCAATTCGACATCTTCAAGCAGCCATGGGTTGGGCGTCAGCTCTTCTGTAAGCATAAAAAGACTGCGTCGTGTTGACCACCAGCTGGGCGAAGGCGCCACCTCGCCTCTGATATGCGCTGCATCCCAAGTATGAAAAACCCCTATACCGGCCTGAACCTGTATCAGTTGCGAGAAATGCCAGGTAGCGTCCCAGGGGAACAGCGCCATGCCTTGCGAAGATAACTCCCAGGCTTCCAATACCGCAGCCCCATTTTTTCCGAATGGCTTCGACAGTCGCTGTAAGGCGTCTTTATTCGACATCGAAGGATTTTTGATTTTAAGTCCGGCCATGATGATATTCGGGTCATATATGTCGGGTATCATGCCATAATATTCCTTGATACCGCTCACCGTACCTAAGTGAACCATGGCGTCTATCTCCTCTCCTATCAGGCGGGGAGTAGCCAAACGTTGCAACGAATCGATCTCCTGATGGGCGCTGCTCATAAACAGTTCGCCTGTAACCGGTATATTTCGTTCGGCAAGCAAAATAACCATATTACGAAACCATACATCCACCGGACGTGTCAGCTGCACCTCGGCAATATTGGAATGGAGAAACATCCCGAAGTTTTTGGTTGGCAGTTGCGGGATACAGGCATAGATTTGTCCTGCCGACATTTCCCACGGTTCCCACCACAACATACCGTTGGGGCTTACTTCCGCCCATGCCGTAGTGAGCGCGCTCAGAAAAGCCGGTATCCTTTCGTGTAACGGGATGTCGCGTCCCAAGGGGCCATCTCCAAACTCATTTGCAATCCAGGCTTCCTGGTCGAAGGTATATAGCTGAATGTCGTCTAATTCGGGTATCTCCTGTTTCAACCGTTTCAACAGATTGACATACAGATCAATAATTTCCTTTTTCTGTATGCTGTATGTTTCTGTGGCAATATCGATAAGGTCGGGTCTCAATATCTTATATAAAGGCGGTGAGACACGGGGCGCTCCGAAATGGAACAAGGTACGGAATCCCCGTTGTTTAGCGATACGGGCGCGTTCCTTGATTATCGTCAGCCGTTTGTGGGCTGTCGCCTCATCGCCTACTCCCGGCACATACAGTATATCTTCCAAGTTCAGCGGCTCGTCCGCCGGTCGTGCGCCCCATGCGATATTGAGTTGTATCGTATTGAATCCCAGCTCTTTTAGCGCTGTCATCTGTGCCTCGTCATAGCGTATGTCAGGGTTAGCCGGATTCCCGATAATAGCTATCCGGAAATCAAACGGTTTAGGGGCAGTATCCCTCACACACGACCCCATCAACGCTATAAAGTTGGTTATCAGTAATAAAATAATTATTTTTTTCATCATCATACTAAAGAACAATCTTATACAGTCGTTCGAAGCTGATATAGTGCTTCGTTATTCCTAACTCTTTCATTAATTCGCGTATTTCGACAGTTTCAAGGATATGGGTATTGTAGCCGTCTCCTACATCGTTGTTATAGACCCACGAGGGCGTAGGCCAAAGGCAGGCCGAGAACCTGATGGTACGATAGAAATCTTTGCTTACGCCCCTTTGACCGTGATGCGCCATCTGCACATAATCGCAGTCCAAGTCTTTTCTGAAGGGGCTGTTTAGCAACAGATCGCCGGCTTCGAGGCCAAGGTCGCCCAAGAACAGGATGGACTTCTTTTTGTTCCATACGCGTATCACCATGGTTGAGTTATTGTACGGATTGGCGCGCAGTGTTTCGTTGGCTACCGTCAATATTTTAAAGTTGACGTCGTCGATAGTCAACTGTTCGCCAGGGGTGGAATAATTTGTCACGGACACGCCAGAAGCGGCGAGCGCTTCATAGAAAGTGTTGGCAGCAGCGGTATTATCAGGTTCGGCGGCACGCAGTGCAGGTGAGAACTCCGAGTGATATATCTTTTTGATAACTACTTCCTGCGGGTTCTTCAGTATCTCTGTCAGCGCGCCCATATGGTCGGCGTGCGGATGGGAGACAAACCAGGCTTCCACCTCATTGCCTAAGGCGGCTAAGAATCCCCTGAGATAAGGTGTTTCTTCTTTTACGCCGCCGTCCATCACCACCACCTTGCCGTTGCGCGTGAGGATGATATATGAATTACCAATCGTATTAATCTGTGAGGGCAACTGCCACAAGGTAAAGCTGTTTTTAACGGCCTCGATTGGAGACATGCTGCCTATCAGCATGATTATGAGGAATATTTTTTTCATCTGTCAACTATCCTTTCTTCTACAACGATCTGACCCATCTTATAGCGTTTTTTCCCGTCCGAATCATCGTAGGGCAGTTCATACAGCGGTGTGCCGTCCTTTTTCCCTACCGAGATGTATACATCATACGTTCCCGGATGGCAGGCTCTGAAATAATTGCCCGATTTGTCGGCAAAGGAATAAGCGATAGTAAAAGCGGAAGTCAGCGCGGAAGGAGTAGCCTTGTCAGGCTTGTCAACCGGCAACGTATTGACATTCAGTTGGTCATCGACCAATACCGAGACGATGCCACCTTTTTCATCTTTCAAGGTCACACAGGGATAGCCGCCGTCATAACACGGGGCGACGCCTGCATTGCGCCATTCCGAGCGCACATAAAACTCTGCTCCGAGCTGAACTTTTCTCGGCCATTCCAACCGGCATAGCTGAAGGCGGTATCCTAACCTCCGGTTGATACGGTCTATAAAACTGCGGTTCTTCTCTAAAAATTCTTCCGGCCACCAATGTATCGACATGAATGAGGCGTGATAATCTTCCACAGACTGCACAAGCAGATCGCCGTTCCATGCTCCTCTTTGAACGGAGCCGCCGTAATGTTCGTGTTCCAATATCACCGGGAGGGTAGGCCAGAACAATTGCGCCATCTCTGCATGGTACCAGTGGTTGGGGCTATTTTGCACCAAAATACTATCGTCGCGGAGGGTCACTCCGCGTGAGAAGGCATAATCTGTTATCGGGAAACGGTCGCCCCGCTGGTCATGTCCTGCATAATCGTCGGAAATACACAACAACGTGTTCTTGAAATGCCTGCAATAGATGTCGATATGTTTTTTCATGGTTTCCATACCCCACGATTTACCATGTTTCGGGGTGGTAGTCACCGTATGTCCTTCACCCCACATACCGAAGTGCCCCACATCCACAAACGCCACATTCGGATTCCCGTCATAACGGTCGCCCATGGCCTTTACAAACCGTTCCACAAAGCCAAGAAACAACGGGTCATCATAGTCGGGTTCAAGTATTTTATCTGCTTCGTAACCCACAGCGCCTTCGTCAAAGACCCATTTGGGCGTCGCATAATACATCCAACTCTCGGTAGCCGAGATACGAAAAGCGACTTTCTTGCCCTTGTCGATCCACCGTTGCGCCGGAGTATCCAAAGTCTCCCAGGCAAATTTGCCATTTTGCGGTTCAATAAAAGACCATGGTAACCGTAGGTAGACGACGTTCAACCCCGGAAAATCATCCAATGTATCGGAAGGCTTAAGTCGCGAACCATAATTTTGAATTACATTGGAATAAAAATGCATGGTCCAACCCATACCGGGGTTTAGCAGCGCTTTCCCGTGGTCTATGGGGGTTAAAACGGTTAGCTCATTTGTTGTTATTTGATTACCCTCCATAGGAAGCGATTGTATGGTGGAGGGGGCAACGGGGGAATCAGGGGCGACGGATGATTCCATTCGGGCGATTGCTCCGGACGGCAGGATCACCATTCCCGCCGTCATCATTCCGGCTTGTTTTAATAAAGTCCTTCTGTTCATTTTGTTGATAAATAGACATAATTAAATCGTCCGCCGGGGGCGGTGTCACCGTTGACATACCAGTCCATCGGGTCTTCGGCCTGCATGTTGTCTGTCCATTTGAACTCAAAGTCAGATACATTCTTAAGGAGCGGAAACGTACGCGGCACGGTGATCATCATTTTGTTTTTCTCTACGACGGTTTTCAGGGATTTATTGCCGACATTTTGCCAATTGCCGTTGACATACTGCTGTAGTGTCTTTCCGCCTATGATCCTGTAATCGTAGCCTTTCCAGCCTGTTGTCGCCTTTCGGTCGGCGTCGATATACAGCCTCATCCAATTATCACCGGTATTAGGCGTGATATTGTCCGACGTCTCCACATAAAAGTAAAAGTTATTTTTATCGTGTGCTACTTTCATGATATGGAAGTCATTGCGACCGGTGGTATTGGTATAGACGGTAGCCGGTTCCGACTGTGCGCCGGCGTGGTTGCGGTGTTGGGTATCGCCTGTATAGTCGGTATAAACCCTGCTAATCGTCTGCCAGTCGCTCAGTTGCTTAATGGGTTTTGTCAGTGCGTCGGAGGCAGGTATTTTCTCCACCCCTTTGTAACGCCGGATATTATTAACTAACTGCATATAATAATGGTCTTTAAGGTCGGCAGTAAGCGAAGGTTCGAGGTCGCGGCTGAATTCGGGGCTTGCCAGATCGCAAAACCACGAATGTTTGGGATTCTTGTCCTTACTGTCCCACCGTCCGGCTATCCATTCATTCCAGCCGGTGACAAAGACAAACGGCACATCTTCCTTGAGCGCTACCTCCCATTGTTCCTGGATGTTATAGCCATAGAAAATATCTGTTTCGGGGTTACCGGGCGAACCGTTACGGTAGCTTCGTCCCCAATTCCCTATATATCCGTAGAAAGCGGAGCCACCCATTCCGGCAGTAGGGTTAGGATGCTGTGCCACAGATACATTGATGATTTCTCTTTCGCCACGCGCATTGAGATGCACTTCGGGTTTACGGGTAAAGCTAATCCATGGCCAACCGTTGACGCGTTGCGGCTCTGTAGGCCACTGCGATTCGCGGATAGTAAAGAAGTCGAGGCAGCGCGTGTCTTTCACATCTCTTGATGCGCCTATTATCAACGGTTTACCGTCTAAATAGAACCAACATTCAGGATGTCGGTAAGGCGCTCCTTCCATATAAAACTGTTCATAAGCCTCCTGGATAGTTTCGCCAGAGCGGGTGTTGGTGTAAAAGACGATGCCGGGTGGTTTTTTCCCTTGCGCACGCACGGCATCCATTGCTTTCATCAGCGCTTCCGACTGTGTGGGATAGGTGAGTCTGTTTGTAGCATCGATGACTAAGAAATCGACATCGGCATCCGTAAGCAGTTGTATATTACGAAGATGCACCCAATAGTCGTCTCCCCGATAATACCCGTATATTGGTTGTCCCCAGAAATAATACATCGTTTTAGGGCCGCCCCAATTCGGGTCATCACAATCATCCGCCACTTCCGGATGGTTCGCATAAATTTCCGTTAAATCCCAATGTTTAGGCGATGTAGGCGAGACTCCTTGCCACAGGAAATAGAACATTGCGATGTGACGTCCCTGTTTCGGATCGCCTACCGCATCGTTCTGCAACAGCGTTCGTCCCAAGTCGTCCGTACCTGCTAATGGCTGCGCAAAGGCAGCCGGCATAATTGTTGTAAAGAAACAGGCTATAATACCTGAAAAAATGATGTTTCGCATAATATTTATTATTAATTTTTCATTGCTTCCACTACGTGAAAGCGACACATTTTTGATTTTTTGACACTAAGGAACGTTGTTCATTGTTCATAATTCGACGTTCAGCCATTTTCCCGACAGGTTGGCATCGATATTCAGCGACAACAGCCCGTCTTTTACTTCCGACGTCACAGCTTGTTTTCCAAACTTAACGACCGGTTTCTTCTTATTCACAGGTAGTGGTAGCGTCACCCGGCCTTCACCTGTCACCTGCACCCTGTAAGCGGATAGTTTTTCGTTATCGGGGAAAAAGGTTACATTTAACGGTTTGTCGGCAAATGTATAGGTGGCGCCGTCTAATGTTATCTCCTTACACCGACTGCCGATGAAAGCTATCAACCGGTTTTGGCTGTCTGTGCGAAACGCCAGCGACAGTCTTCCATTGTAAGTGACCTCATGACCGTTAATTTTAGCTTGGTTGAGTACCACGTCATCCGGAGGTAATGGGTTGATTGCCAGCGCTAAGGAATCTCTTTCTGCATTACGTGAGAAGCCCCCTTCCCAATTCTCGCGATGGGTACGGTAATGACGTACAACCATTGTCGTTGTATTGGGAAAAGTGGTAACAAAATAATCGGATGTACGCGCTACCACTGTGGGGTTGTCGTTCATACCTGCAAAGCGTCCGGTAGCAGGATAAGCGTCGGCGGCATGGAGCATTTCGAACATTGTGCGTGTCTCATAACCAAGGCTTTGTGCCTGGTCATCGCGCGGACGGAAGCCAAAGTAATAAAACGCGCCATTTCCTTTGTTGTTCATCGCGCCTACGATCTTTTGGTCGCAGTCAGCCACCGCTTGTGCGCCTGACAGTTCCACAGGAAATATCCTGTCCACCAGCATATCGGTCAATATGGTCTGTGTCGGAACGGAAGCAAAACGGGAGCTGAAAGTAACAACTTTACCTGCGGCTATCTCGCCCATATACCGGTCATGATTGTATACTACGCCGAACATCTTCTGCCATTGGGCAGTACAATCTTTTCCCTCCGAATCAAGTAATGGCGGGATACTTATCCACAGCGCTTTGCCTCCATTTTCCACAAAACGTTCCATCAGATCGAGCAATCCTTTTTCGGGCAACGGTTCAAAAATGGCTACCAATGTGCTGTATGTCTTATCCTTCACCCTAATTTTACCGTCGGGTGTCACCTCGCCTAATTTCATCAGTTGTTCGGCAGTCAGGTAATTGGCGTAGGCATATTGGTTCATCCAGCTTCCGAAGCGTTCTTCGACGGCGACCAAGTTCATCGGATAAAGGATAAGTACTTCTATATCACGGTGTACGCCGCCGGTGATCGCCGCTATTGGCATGGGTGGTTGCGCTCCAAAAGCGTAATTGATGGCCATGCGCCGTTCCTGCACTATTCTGGGCATTCCCCAGGAAGCGGCGTAAGCCGACGGGTATTTGTTGATCACCCCGATAGAAGAGGCCATAGCGGCGCCATAATAATTGCGGTCATTCCACCCGCACTCGGCAAAATCATTGCCTGTGGGTTGCAGATACTCGCCCCATTTGAAATAATCGTAACAGGCCGAAGCCGCCTGATGTACCGTATTACCCCAAACATAGTTTGGTGTATACTCATACAGGTAAGCGTTTGTATGCAGTTTCTCGGTATTCCACAGGTCTATCGTCGGGCTTTCGGCCCACGAAGCATGGGCGGCTGTCCTTAGCTCGCGTTTATATAACGCTTCGGCATAGTCTTTGGCCTCTTTGAACAGGTCGACCACCCCGTTATTAAGCATCTTCATATACCGGTCGCGCAACAGGAAGGTACGGTGAATATCTTCCGGCTTGGGTCCCATCACATATTGTACATTCAATATAGAGGCGGCATGTGGTTCAAAGTTAGGAGCCCCAAATGCAAAATAAAGCATGTACCTATCGTCGAAGGGTTGGTTATACTGCTTTGTATATGCTTCGGCCATGCTTTGTGTGAGATAGCGCAGCGCAAACTGTCCGTTCTCATGGTGGCTGAAATAAGCCCAGTCCTGCTGGATGTGCATCTCATCCGAATAAAGGGATGTCACATTGATACCTTTGTCATAATATTTTTTCATCAGGCTCTTCAGGAAACCGGGTGCATCATCATTGAAATAGTCCATCTCCTGCGTCTCATATTCAAGCATCACCATGACACGGTCAAAGTCCTGCAATTCAGTTGTCTGTCCCGACACCTGAATGTTACGCATTTCGGCTGCTTCACTGCTTACCACAATATTACGCATATCAATATCGAGATGCAGCGTATCACCCGCCTCATACCTGATATTTTTCAGCTCGATGATATTTGCAGGGTCGACCACGCGAAACGGACTTCCGAATCGCGACCCGCTTTCCTTGAACGCATACGCCTTGACGCCTTTCAGCAGTACCGGCGACCGCCCTTTGTTATTTGTCCAATAGAGTTGATGCCAGATAGGAACGCTGAATGTGCCGGTTTTAGGGTCGCGTAAACCCACTTTATAAGCCAACCAACGACCACTGTTACCGGTTTGTTTTTTATAGGCAGACCCTAATTCTAACGGACTGAGCAGGCTCAGATGCAGTCCTAACCCGTACTTCTTAGCGAAATCGCTGATAATCTTTATTTTATCAACATACTCATCCATATCGGGCGTCAGTTTGCGTTCAGCGCCTGTATCTCCGCGATATTGTCTGAAAAACTCGTCGAAGGCTACGACGATCTCTTTCGAGCCGCGTCGTTTGCCTTCCTCACACACTTCACGCAGGCTACGTACATTCTTGTTGTACCCTGTCGACATATCAAGTTTTTTGTCGGGGTCGGTCAGGTCGTACAACTGTTGGTCGCTTGTCAGGATAATTGATTGTGCCATAACCGGCGACACGATAACTAAAAGCATTAAAAGAATAAAAAGATTTTTCATAGGAAAAAATATTATGGGATTACTGGGGGGATATTAGCTCCTTCGCTTATACGGGTTATACCGAGTTCAAGACAATCTGCAAAAAATTGCGTTTTTGTCGTTTCATCCGCATATTCGCCGCGACCCGCCATCAGCTTATAATAGCGGTATTGTAATTCAGCACGTCTGACACGGTCGGATATCTCTTCACTATCAGCCGCCTTTTTGGCCTGTTCCCAAAGATTATCAGCTTGTAACAATAGTTCGTCAGTCACATACGGGTTAAAAAGCGCGGCCGGATCGAATATGATATAAAAATGGTTATTTGCAGGAGCAAAAATAGCGTGAAGCCTGTCAATATATTCTTTTATATACGGATTAGCCTTCCCGTAATATGCTTCTAAAAACTCCCGTTTATGTTTTTCTATGTCTGTGTAAGGGTTCCACAGAAGTTTAGCCAGCAAGTAGGCGCGCAGATCGCCGAACTCGCCGTTGTGTCCACCTTGGTAGTTTCCCTGTTCAAACACCCCTTTCACATTGTTTTCCGCAAAAAATCGGGCATTTGGTTGTAGTGCGTTCAAGCTGGGAAAAGGAGCAAGGTAATGTGCAAAGTTCGTGGTATAGTCCCAAATATACAGTCGGTCGCATATCTTCGCCCAGTTCACGATATTACTTTTTGCGCCCGCATTATTGGGGCATGTCTCTATCGGATGCGCATTACATCCCCCTGTACAAAGGCGAATAATCACATTATCCCTGGGTTTAGTGATTTTGGGGGGCGTCACTGAATATTGGTAGGCCAGCGTTTCAATGGCTACATCGGGGAACTCCTCTTTTACAGCATCTGCTACGGCGTTCACAAACCTGAGTAAAGCGCCGGCATGCGATCCTTCTTCTTCATCTATGGCGGCACAGGATGGGCAGGTGCAGTATGATTCGATCACATAACTGTCGTCCTGCGATACGGACACGATTTTCCCTTCGGGGTCGTCTCTTAACCAGGTTTTCACTTTTTCAATGGATAGCCGCAACACCTCCGGATTAGTCAGACACAGTTGCGAGTACAGATATGTTGACGTCCTTTTTCCATTTATCTCCGAAAAATATTCCGGATGTTTTTCAAAATATTCATCGGCCGGAATAAGGTAATGGAAGGTATGTACAAAATGCGGTTTTGTAAATCGTATCCCGCCGCCTGATTCTTTCGGAATAGTGCGGTTAGCGCCACTCTGGTCGGCATGGGTACCGTTTATCTTCAGTTTCGCACTTATATCGGCGTCGAACACGACAGACCAAAATACATCGCGGTATTCAAAGACAGGCTTTTCTTTTATCACATCCGAGAGCGATAAGACGATTGTTTCTTTCTTCGGAACGGTTTCTACGCCTACAGCAAAAAAACGGCATCCCAACGATTCCAGAAAAGTATAGACGCCGTACAAAGTACCCCGCTCTCCGCCTCCGGCTATTACTATCCGTTTACCTGACCGGAAAATCTGATACCCGTCCGAACCAAGCGCTTCACGGTCGACTGCCGGACTACCTTTTTCGCGATTGGTCTTTCCTATCAGTATCTCCTGTTTGCCTGCTTTCTTCGTATCATCCGTCGCGACAGGATATGCTAATCCTGTTATCTCCTTCAAATATTTTTGCAGTTCTTTAGCGGCGGTTTTTTCTGTTTCCGACGCATCTTTACCCAGTACTATCACATAGGCGCTCTCGCCATTCCGGCATAAATATACTTCGCCTTCGCCTGCATCGGGTATGTTATTGCAGGCTTGTAATGCGATGAGCACGATAAAAAATATTTTTTTCATTAAATCTTAAATCTTAAATCTTAAATCTTAAATCTTAAATTTTAAATCTTAAATCTTAAATCTTAAATCTTCAAAAGCGCGGTTTTCGTTTGTTCGCAATATTCATCGGGGGTGACGCCGCCTTCATGAATAAATCGCACCCCTGTTTTATTGCATAACTGTCGAAATTGCTCTAATTGCTGCAAGACTTCGGGTCGTAGCCTGGTCTTGCCGTTTATGGTTTCGAACGCCCTTGTTTCGGCTGCGCCCTTGCGTTTGGCTATCTCAAAAAGCGAAAAGGCAAGTGGTAAACGGGCGGTCTGCACTCTTTCCAACACTTCCGGCTTGCCCATGACCGCTTTTTCGGCCGCATCGAAAAACTGCTCATATTGTATCATCAGTTCGGATTGCAAAAAACCTTTTTCAGCATGGTCGGCCGGGTTGCCATAGATGGTCAGTTTCAATCCCGATTTATCTAACTCATCGTGCATCAGTTGAATATAGTTGGCAATGAAGGGGGCGGCTTCTTCGTAATATCCTTCGAGGAAATCGGTCATTACAGCCTGTATATCTACATCGGGGTTCCACATCAGTTTGGCTATCAGATAGGGTCGGAGTTCGCAAAACTCGCCGCCACGCGATTTATTACCTTGCTGAAAAAGCGCGTTCACATTGTTCCGGGAGAAATATTGCAGGTTGGGTTGTATTGTTCGCAAGTTGGGAAAGGGCGCCATCAGATTGCTAAACTGTATCACGTAATCCCACATCAGGATGTTGCGCGTCATTTTCGACCATTCCTCGAAGTCGTTGCGAAACGATGTACTTGCCTCATCGGTAGCGATGGGCGCATTCCGGTCGCATTCTATCGTACATAGCATGATATTCACGTTTGACGCCGGTTTAACGGCTTTGGGCGCCGACCGACTGTACCGATAGGCCAGTGTAGAGATAACCTTGTCGGGGAAATGTTGCGCTACTTTGTTGACGAAGGTGATGATAGAGCCGCTCGGACTGCCCGATGCGTTATCTAATGCAGCACAACCGTCACACGTACAGTTAAAAGACGGGTCGGGATAGGTATCGTTCTGGCTGACAGACCAGTATAAGGCATCGGGTTGGTCTTCCATCATTTTTCCCAAGTTTTCGATCACGACCCGCAGGACATCCGGATTCGTCAAGCACAGTTGCGCCGCTAAATGTTCATCCGCCTGCTTACCTACCCTTTTGCCGTTGACTAAGGCAAAATATTCAGGGTGGTCGGCAAAGTATTTATCCGGCGGAATCAACGACGCAAACGTATGTACCCACATCCCCCAGTCCGGTTTAATGTGGTTCACCTTGTGCCAGTCGGCATAAAAAGTGTCTTCGGCCACCGCATAATACGTGTTCCTGTACACGTTCACAGGGATTTGTGTGTCATTGATACCTGCCGAAACAGCTACGCGCTGCAAGGATGGATATTTGAAAACGGTAGGCGAATAGCAACGGTATCCCAAATACGTTTCAAAAAACGAGTAGACCCCGTACAAACAACCTTTCCCGGTTCCCCCTTGTATGAACAGTTTTTTAGCGTTGCTTTGAATGGTATACCCGTCTTTCTGCAAATCGCTTACTGACAGAGGTATATCTCGGTTAGTAGCGCCAATGACCACCTCGTAGCCCCTACTCTTTTGGTCATCGGTGACGATGGGCAATTCCACCGCTCCGCCAAGCGCTAACAACCGCTGAAATTCAGTGGCCGCCTTGCGCTCCATGTCGCTTGCATCCCGTGGGATAACAATGACATAATCGGTTTTTCCTCCCGATGTAAGGATTAATTCGTTACCACAGGAACTGAATAAAACGATTCCTAAAATCAATAATCTATACATATGTAAAACGTTAATGTTAACTTTCAACTTTCAACGGCAGGGATGACGTTGTTACCTTCACCAGCTAAATATCAGCACATCGCCGGGGTCGACTAACAGGCGCTCAACATACTTCTTAGCCGGAACGGTGGTTCCGTCTTTTAAGATGCGTAGTATGTCGGCGCTCCCCGCCATTTTTACCGGCAACGTGTTTTTGAAGTCGCGGTTGACGATGACTAAATACTGTCGGTTTCCTTTTTCCAATACCGACACTACTGCCTCACCCTCCACCTCTAAGGTTTGAATGACATCGGGCAGCTTGCCAAGCCTGACGGTTCCTTTCGGGATATTCGCGCCGGTATGACCAATAGAGAGAACCTTGGCGCCTAAGAATACAGGGGATAAATTTTTGATCTCCCCGTTCAGTTGCTTGACCATATCATATATCTCCGTCCGCTTTCCCGTATCGTAATCGATGGGTGCATGATGGAAGTCCCAGGTGCCGGGTTTAGGCGTCCAGTAGGTGAAATACTGGATACCCTGCGCGCCGTAAGCCAAGTTGCTATATACCTGCAGTCGCAGTTCGGCTAACGTGGGGATAGGGTATGGCTTGTGGGCCACCGCAAGCGCAAACGCCCAGAACGGTTTACCTGCTTTGCGGGCTTCGTCGGAGAAGATTTCAAGGTTTTCATACCACAGATCACGCAACTCGCGTTGGCCCTCGTCGTTCTCAACCACCGGATAATGGTCGAATGATAACAATTGTAAAGGTACCTCCTTGATAAACAGCTGTACATGTTCGCGGTAGGTGGGTGTGCCAAGTTGTTCGGGCGAAGCATAGTTAGGGAACAGGTTCAGGTAGCAGAAATGCCTGTCGTCAACGGCTTGTATCCGCTTGGCCCACTGTCCTAATTCGTCAAAACCTGCACGGGACGGTTCGTCACGCAGAAAATAGCCGGCGATGGCGCCGTGATATTTGAAGCGCTCGACGACTTTTTCCGGTTCTTTCGCTAATTCGGGGCAGGAAGCGATTATCTTGATCCCTGCCGACTGGGCGGCGTTCATGCCGATAGACAACTCATCGACACTCGAATAAGAGGTAAAGTTGTGGGTGAAACCGGCATCTTTCAGTTCGAGGTATCGCTCCACCGAATGTTCCTGCACCCCATACCAGGCTAAGATAGGCATCTGCTCGCGCTTCTTTTCCGTCGGCAGCCAGGTACACACCTGCGTACCGTCCCATGCGTCTACCGAAGCATAATCGACCATCCGGATATCCCCGCTTTCAGTGGGTACGATAAACTCCATGCGGGTAGCAGGGAGGGTAGGCGCGACTTTGGTCACCGCGACAACGCCGTCTTCATCGGCTTGGATAGTGACAGGCCGGTTATAGGCGGCGTCAATCTTCTCATCACGCGCCAGCGCTATCGGCCCCCGGACCACCGCCTG
>JGI24702J35022_10000313_pt1 | contig 28772 bp, 27 predicted proteins | sample TergutTh196P4_FD_35022 | JGI IMG/M metagenome (IMG submission 35022)
CGGAATCATTGCCATTGGAAAAGGATAAAAACATACAGGTGATCCGTTTTCTACTCGAACATGATAGCCGTTTTCGCCACGAAGACGGGCGAATGTCTTTTCTTGCGGAGAATTGAACAACTTATATTCGCTCCAACACCTTTTCAATCAAACCGGGCAGGCTGTCCTGATAGTTGGTATTCATGCTTTTATCTATCCTTCCTGCGATGATGCAGCACACAGTCATGGCTTTATGTCCCATCAAAGCCGACAATCCGGCTAAGGCCGAGCTTTCCATTTCATAGTTGGTGATTTTCCGACCTTCATATTCAAACGCCTCAATTTTTTGATTCAGCAAAGGGTCTGACAGAGAAAGTCTGAGTTCGCGTCCCTGCGGGCCATAAAAACCATTGGCTGCAATGGTGGTTCCGTAAAGGATATCATCGCAAACGATTTGCGCCAACAACGATGCATCGGCAGTCACAACATACGGTTTCAGTCCGCTGATTTTCCATTCGAGTTGGCGCAGCAATTCGTCTTCCAACTCCGTGTCGCGCACCTTTTCATGGCCGGCATAAAAGTAGAGCACGCCATCCAAGCCAATCGATTTTTCTGCCGCCACACAGGTACCGACCGGTACGAAAGGCTGCAAACCGCCTGATGTCCCGATACGTACCAAGGTCAGTTGGGTGAAATCGGGCTTTACGGTTCGCGTACGGAAGTCAATATTGGCCAATGCATCCAATTCGGTGAGCACAATATCTATGTTATCACATCCTATACCGTGAGAAATAATGGAAATACGTTTGCCTTTGTAACTTCCCGTGATGGAATGAAACTCGCGATTCGTTATATCACATTCCTTCGTATCGAGATATTCGCCAATCAGCGAGACACGTCCCGGATCGCCGACTAACACAATCCGTTCGGCCAATTGTTCAGGCTTCAAATGCAGATGGAAGGCGCTTCCATCTGCATTGATAATCAGTTCTGATTCGGGTATTATTCTCATTACGACTCTTTGATGGGTTTATTGGATGTCGCCTGCGGTTTGGCTATGGCATCGCGCATGGAGGTATCGGCCTGGATATTATTCATTTTGTAATAATCCATGATACCCAGATTCCCCGATCGGAAAGCTTCGGCAATGGCTTTCGGCACTTCTGCTTCGGCTTCGATCACTTTGGCGCGTGCTTCCTGTGCTTTGGCTTTCATCTCCTGTTCGGTAGCGACAGCCATTGCACGTCGTTCTTCGGCTTTGGCCTGTGCAATATTCTTATCGGCTTGCGCCTGATCCATTTGCAATACGGCGCCAATATTTTTACCGATATCAATATCAGCAATGTCGATCGACAAAATTTCGAACGCAGTACCGGCATCCAATCCTTTTCGCAGCACTAATTTGGAGATAGAGTCCGGATTCTCCAACACACTTTTATGCGTTACTGACGAACCGATTGAAGACACAATCCCCTCTCCTACCCGTGCAAGCACTGTCTCTTCGCCGGCTCCTCCTACCAACTGCTTGATATTGGCACGCACCGTTACACGCGCTTTGGCAATTAGCTGGATACCGTCTTTGGCCACAGCGGCTACCGGTGGTGTGTCGATCACTTTTGGATTGACTGACATTTGTACCGCCTGAAAGACATCACGTCCTGCCAAATCGATTGCCGTAGCCATCTGAAAAGTCAGGTCAATATTGGCTTTCGAGGCGGAGACAAGGGCATGAACCACCCGCTCCACATGTCCTCCGGCTAAGTAATGTGCTTCCAATTCATCGCGGGTCAAGGTCTTGAGTCCGGCCTTGTGGGCTTCAATCATGGCTTGTGCAATCACACTGGGGGGAACCTTGCGGATCCGCATCAGGAATAGCTGTAGCAATGAGATATTTACCCCTGACACTTTGGCTGAAATCCACAGCAGAAAAGGTACATAATACCAGAAAATAAAAAACAATATGACAGCAGCAGCTATCAATAAATAAAAAACGAAGTTTGAATCCATGTTTGCTTCCATTTGAGTAAATATTTATAATTAAGAATTAGCATATTTAGCACGCAGATGACGCAGATAAAACGCAGATTTACGCAGATAAAAAAAATCTGCGAAAATCCTGATAATCTGCGTCATCTGCGTGCCATAATCTTTAAACATTAAACATTAAATCCTTCTCCCCCCTCTCTTTCGGAGAGGGGGTCGGGGGGTGAGGTCGAACCTTAAATCCCTTCGACCACAACATTATAACCATCGATACGAACGATCACTACCTGTGTTTGTTCGTCAATAAAATCTTCCTGTGTCTTGGCTTCTACGGTTGTCTGACCGAATCGCGCCTTTCCGATAGGGGCTAATCGCGAAAGTGTAATTCCTTTATCTCCTACCTTGAGCCCCAGATCACGTGTTGACGTTAACGTAGAATCTACATTGGTCTTAAGTGATATCCGTTGGAGTGATTTAGCCCGAAAGAACCAGCCAAAAATCACAACAAATAGCACAAGTGAGCTAACCAATGTAATATGTCCCGTAACTGTTCCGACCGAATAGGCATAAATGATTCCGCCAATAGCAAACAGCATACCTCCAATACCGGCAATGGTAATGCCCGGTAAAAAGAAAATTTCAAGCAGTAACAAAAAGATGGCAACTGCCATGAAGGTAATGATTAAGATGATGCTCAACGTCATATTATTTTAGTTTTCAGTTGTCAGTTTTTTAAATCTTTAAATCTTTAAATCTTATTGTAGTTGTCAGTTTTTTAAATCTTTAAATTTTTAAATCTTTAAAGATTATCGTAGTTACTAATTTCGCAGCAATCTGTTTTCCGAATTACGGGTTTGCTTTTCCCATGCCCCGATTTGCATGAGAAATGTGCGTAATTGGGCTTCTTCCTGGAGTATTGAAGGTCTCAGTTGGTCACGAACGGTCTGATTTCCTTGTGTAAACTCTTGTCGGTTTTTATCCAAATTGTTTTCTAAGGCCAAGACCTGTTGTTTTAACCCGAGTACCCTTTCATACAAGGATTTAGCTTCCGTACTCCGAAATTCGTCCAGCGTATAATAAACTGTTTTCTCATTGACAATAAATTCAAAATCACGTATTACTTTCTTTTGCGTGGAAGAGATATCGGTTTTTGCCAACTCAACCATCTCCTCATAATTACTTCCCGGCTGCCAGGTATCGCGGATGGAAATCAATGCCGCTCGAGCGCTAAGCCATTCATTATTATCATTTTCCTGAATTAACTTGCGTGTGTCATTGGGGATAAACAGATACACACAGACTTTTCCTTCGGGCTGATAACGGTCAGAAACAAACCATCCCAAACCTTTTACTTCATCAATGACCATCAGGTAGTCGTTGGCCGGCGAATTAAAGGGCATACCTAATTGTTCGGGCGCTAAGTAAGAATTGGTGTTTGTCGTGTAACTCGTTCTAAACAAGTCGTATCCGCCGATCGAGCCATTCCCTTTCGAGGCAAAATAGAGCGTAACCCCGTCGCCCAGTACAAAGGGATAATTGTTACTGGATGTATCTGATGCAAAAATCGCTTTTTCGTCAGACCATGTATCCAATAACTTAGATTGGTTGTAGAGTGCAAAACGGCCATCAAATGTCGGATGGGCATAAAAGACCATATCGCCTTTCGGATTTGTGTATACGGTTGATTCTAAATTATCCGGCGATTGAAAGAAATCGCGGTTCATCTGAAGTAATCCGCAGTCTTCGCTCAAAAAATAGACAGTAAGGATCTGGTCTTTGGAGACCACCATACTGTCAATAACCTGCACATCTTCTGCCCTGTATTGCATCCTGAGCAATTGTTCAACTCTCTCCAACTGCTTTTCGTAGGTCGATGTATCTTCTTTTTTCTTGGCTAATTGCTCAATATACTCTTTCCACATCTCTGTGGCTTCTTTATAACGAAACATCGAAGTATGCATGGTTGCTAAATAACGACTTGCTTCTGTTACTTTACGGCCTCTGGCCAATAATAAGTATTTTTCGGCGGTATCGAGTTCGCCTGTTTCAAAACAACAAACGCCATACCATAGACAATAAGAAGAATTGTTCGGAGACTGTCTGACTAATCTTTCAAAAGCCGGTTTGGCTTCCTCATACAATCCCTCATTATACAATTTCTTCGCCTGGTCGAGACTTTGTGCAAATCCCAACAGCGAAAAAAATGCTGAAAAACTGACAATCAACAATTTACCAGACAACTGTTTCATTTTCTTTTATCCAATTTGCAGATTTTTTCCCAAAGATAGGTAAAAAAAACACCCGGACTTCTTTTCTTTAATTATTTTTGAATCTTTAAATCTTTAAATTTTTAAATCTAAAAATTTACCTGATCCCCAGTTTCGTTTTTATGGCTTGCGGTATGGCATTTTTATGTACCGTGATATTGATGGTTTTATAGGCCACATAGGCTTCGGAAGCATACCATGTCCCTTTGTATTTGTTGTTGGTCCCCCATGAATTTTTCACCATGTAGAATTTCTTGCCTGTCTGGTCTTTCGCAATACCATAGATCAACATACCATGGTCATCGGTCGTTTGGTAATTATCATAACCTTGCTGGCGCAGTTCCTGGGTTACTTCCACCTCCTTACAGGGCATGGTCGCCAACTTCCTGATTTCCGCATCACGTTCTGTCCGGCTTAATCCCACCCAACGCTCCTGGTCGGAGCCTGAAGTCTCTATCGCTGCGATATCAGGAACCGTAGCCAAACCATCGCGTATAAAACCGGCTTCACTTACATCGGAACCCCATGCGACGGTATATCCTGTATTGATTGCATTATCAAACACTTCCATTAATTCATCCAGCGGCAGATTGTAGCTAAGCGCCCAACGCCAGTTATCGGGAATCTCCATGCCGAACGATGTATAAAAAGGCTCATGTGTATAAGATGTCAACGATACATAATCATCCATATTCAATCCTAATGACTCGCCAAAACTCTGAGGGGTATATTGTCTTCCTTTATATTGGAATGTAGCAGGGATTTCCCCCAAGTACGCATCAACAATACCCTGTAACGCTTTTGGCCAAACGGGTGATAATTTCCCGTTCGGATTCGTAATAATACCTTTCACAAAACCTGTGGCCGCTCTCACCAATTCACCGTGCACATGTTCTTCTTCGCCATATTCCAAACCGGCATAGACTTCGCGGGGCATGGCACCGTAATGTTTGAACACATACAGCACATCGGCAAACGATCCTCCTTCTGCAAATTCGGATAACCCGTGTAAACGGACATGTTTGGTCGCTTTATCCCTATAAGAGTGATTGACAACAAACATTTCCGACAAATCATATTCGCCCTTACCTAATCTTAATAATTCGGCCTCCAACATGGCAACTCCCGAAAACGACCAGCATGTCCCCGTCCGGCTCTGATTATGAACCGGCGTTATTTTCAATTCCTTGACGGTTGTAAATTCGTAACCATCCTGTGCATTTGTCCATCCAAACACACCCGTCAACAGCAAAACTGTTACCCAAAACTTTTTCATAGCTATATTTTTAATATTTGATGCAAATATATAACAAGTCTTCCGAAAAAAAGGAAAATCCGGCCTCTTTCTATTTTTTTAACATTTCAATGTTAATTTTTTTGCATTTTTATGTGTTTATTAGGCAAAAAGTTCCGTTATTTGCTTCGTAATTAAAAGACAATGATAAGGCTATGAGAAAGTCAACAATAGGGTTGCTTATTGGGGTGATGATTTTTACTTTTACCGGTTTGATCATACTACAGGTAAAGTATATCGATACGATCTATAAAGCAACACTTTCACAATTTGATACCACCGTCAGGCGTTGCTTGGAACAGGTGTCGTCTTATGTCGAAAAGGAAGAGACGCGTAGATATATCAGAGATTATTTCGATGATTTCAGGTATATCAATGTCCCTGACAAACAAATTTTCGATCAGCAATTCTCCATAGAATCAAGTAGCAGTTTTCAATTTCAGGCACAAAACATCAAAATAGACCAGAAAATCGAACTGAATCAATTCGGTACCGGCAATCTGCAAAACGAATCGCCCAAAGATGCCATCATCAGGGAATCTATCGCACAGCAACGGAACTACCAAAGACGTTACCAACATTCAGCCGCCCTTGTCGAAGAAGCCATATATGATTTATTGAACGAAGCCTTTCTGAAACCNCTCAATTCAAGGATCAACTTCGAAGATTTGGATGATTATCTAAGTATCGAACTTGCAAACAACGGATTGAACATTCCCTATATCTTTATGATCGTCAACAAAGACGGCCGCGTGATGTATCAAAACAGGGCTTTTGATGTACCACCCAGGGTAAATGATATGTACCAGCAGGTCCTTTTCCCGAGCGACCCTGACTCCAGGCGGAATTTTTTTGCGATTTATTTCCCTACAAAAATTGACTACATCACAAGTTCAGTCACATTCTTTGTTCCTTCCGTAATGTTTTCGTTTATTTTGTTGCTTACATTTACTTTTACCATATACACCATTTTCCGTCAGAAAAAACTCTCTGAAATGAAAAATGACTTCGTAAACAACATGACCCACGAGTTGAAAACGCCGGTATCGACGATTTCGCTCGCCGCTCAAATGTTAAAAGACACCTCTATCACAAAAAGTCAGGACGTCTACCAGCATATTTCAAGCGTTATCAACGACGAAACGAAGCGATTAGGCTTTCTGGTAGAAAAGGTACTTCAAATATCCCTCTTCGAAAAACAAAAAGCCTCCTTAAAACTCAAAGAAATTGATTCTAATGATTTGTTGGTGAGCATTGTAAACACATTTGCCCTGAAAGTGGAAAAATTCGGTGGAAACATTGACATTGATTTGGGAGCAGAAGAATCACTGATTCATGCAGACGAGATGCATATCACGAACGTATTATTCAATCTATTGGATAATGCTGTGAAATACAGGCGAAAAGACGTACCGCTTCAACTAATGGCGCGAACCGCCAATGATCATAATAAATTATATATCTCTATTGAAGACAATGGTATCGGAATCAAGAAGGATCATTTGAAAAAGATATTCGATCGATTTTATCGCGTTCCAACCGGTAATATTCACGATGTGAAAGGTTTCGGTTTAGGCCTCGCCTACGTTCGCAAGATAATCGAAGAACATGGCGGAACGATCCGTGCCGAAAATGAAGAAAAATATTCAGGAACAAAATTTATTGTAACTTTACCACTCATTAAATATCATTAAAATATGGAAGAAAAACTGAAAATCTTATTTTGCGAAGATGACGAGAATCTGGCCATGCTTTTAAGGGAATACTTACAGGCAAAAGGTTATGTGACCGACCTCTTTCCCGATGGAGAGGCAGGTTATCGTGGGTTTATTTCGGGCACATACGATATTTGTATCTTAGATGTGATGATGCCGAAAAAAGATGGTTTTACATTAGCTCAGGACATCCGGATAATCAATCCGGATATTCCTATTCTTTTTCTCACTGCCAAGACAATGAAAGAGGATATATTGGAAGGTTTTAAAATCGGTGCCGACGATTATATAACCAAACCATTCAGTATGGAAGAGCTATTGCTTCGTCTGGAAGCCATACTGCGTCGTGTGAAAGGAAAAAAACTGAAAGATGTGCCGTTCTACAAATTAGGTCAATACGTGTTCGACACCCAAAAACAAACGTTGACCATAGGGAAAAAGATCACCAAATTGACGACGAAAGAAAGCGAACTGCTCAAGCTGCTTTGTTCGCATTCCAATGAGATCTTAGAACGCAATTATGCGTTGAAAACAATTTGGGTTGACGACAACTACTTCAACGCCAGAAGTATGGATGTGTATATCACCAAACTTCGCAAATTGTTGAAAGAAGATCCTGATATAGAGATCATCAATATTCACGGCAAAGGTTACAAGCTGATCACACTGTCGGGCGAGGAACAGGCATAAAAGAACTTAAAAAGTAATTCCCGAATTCACGGGAATTACTTTTAGTTCTTTACGTAGTTGTTGGGCACAGCCATTCACAGCTTTATTCAACAATGCCCAGAATCGATCACTGTGGTTCATTTCGCGTGTATGACAAAGTTCGTGTAATAGCACATAATCGATCAGGTGTTCAGGNAGGAACATCAGTGAAGCGGATAAGTTAATCCGTTGTNTCGCACTGCAACTCCCCCACCGTGTTTTGGTATTTCGGATTGTCACATTCGCATAATGAAAGCCATGTTGTGAAGCAAGTTTCGCCAACCGCGAAGGGAGCACACGCACAGCTTCCATCCGTATTACTTTTTTCAATGTCGCCTGTAGTATTTGTTGAATCCGCTCGTTGTTGAAATCGGTATCCTCCGGACAGGCAATATGTAATATCCCTTCTTTCAGTGATACATGCATATTGGTTCGCCTTGTACGGAAAATATGCAACTCGAATGTATACGTTTTTAACCGGCTCTCTTCATTGAGAACCGGTTGTTTCCGGTGATTTGCCAACACAGCTGAAAGCCATTTACGTTTGGATTCTATAAAGGCAAGTATCCCGCGCTCAGTCCCTCCTTTAGGTATCGTTGCAATAATTTCCCCATTGACTACCCGCAATGAATAACACTTTGCCCGCACATTTTTGCGAACAATAATGGAGCCTAATTCTTGCCCTTCTATGATAATTGGATACACGTATGTTCCTTATTGTCTATATTATAGGATGAATTGAAAAGTCAAAAACACGGACAATTAACTCTTTCCATCTCAAGTAATCGCGCCTTGATTTCCAGACCACCCGCATATCCTGTTAGGTCACCGTTTACCCCAATCACACGGTGACAGGGGATGATAATGGGAATCGGATTGCGGTTGTTGGCAAGTCCTACCGCACGACATCCCTTTGGACAATCAATTGTTTCGGCTATTTGTTTGTAGGTACGTGTTTCACCATACGGAATATCAAGTAGCGCATTCCAGGTACGCAACTGGAAATCCGTACCCTGTGGATCAAGTGGTAACGAAAACTCTTTCCGGCTACCTGCGAAATATGCAGTCAATTGCCTGACTGTCTCTTTCAACAAGGAGGTTTTGGCCTCCAATGTATGGATCCGTTCCTGAGAAGTGAAGGCAAATTGTATATTGGAAATTCCTTTTTCGTTTTCAACAATCCGGAGTTTCCCTACGGGGGAGTCATAGTAGCAAATATGTTGCATTATACTTGTAAGTTAAACCCCTCCCTATACGGAGTGCTGCGAAGATTATTCGCTTCCATATCGAAATAGAGAAATTCTTCTCTTGCAGGATCCCATTTTAAGGGGCGGTTCAACTCATAACAAATATTCACCAAATGACATAAAGATGCCGTGCGATGCCCGACTTCAACTGTGCTGAGCGGTTGTTTGCGGGTCTTCATGGAATTCAGGAAGTCATCATAATGATCGTCACTGTGATACAGTTTGATTTCATTGTCGCCAATCACCTGATCCTGCAATTTGGCAGGAATGGTGTCTAAGAAGCTACGGCTAATATCGATCACACCATCTGTACCGATAAAACGCACCGCATTGCCATCTGCTTTGCGAAAAGCCTCGTGGGTCATGATGGTTCCGTTGGCATAGCGCATCGTAAGCGGCCTGAACTCCTTTTGATCGGGTGGCAAAAATTCTACCGGACCGGAATTGTCCATACCCATCGCCCATTGGGCAATATCGAACATGTGAGCGCCCCAGTCGCCAACCATCCCACTGCCATACTCCTTGTAGTCGCGCCAGTTCGGGAACCCCCCACGCTCCAACGGGAAGATCAATTCTTCGTTATACGGATTCATGGGAGCCGGACCNATCCATCGCTCCCAATTCAATGTCTTCGGAACAGGCTGTCCGGGTAAATTGTATTTCACCGGAGGAGGTCCGACGGAAACCTTGATTTCTTTGATNTCTCCGATATACCCGTTGCGAACCAATTCACATGCATGCCTGAAATTACGCCACGAGCGCTGCATATTACCCACCTGCAGGACACGGTTGTACCTTCGCACGGCATTGGCCATTACCCGTCCTTCGACAATACTGTGTGTCATCGGTTTTTCAACATACACATCTTTTCCGGCACGGCAGGCTTCAATCGTTATGAATGCATGCCAATGATCGGGAGTGGCAATAATTACGGCATCAATGTCCTGATTCGCTAACAGTTCCTTGTAATCCGCATACAACTTAATCCCTTTAAACGCTTGCCCTTTGGCGGTTTCGGTTGCCTTCTCAATCAGATTCTGAGTAAACGGAAGCCGAAGCGATTCGCAATCGGCTAATGCAATGACATTGGTATCCGGCTTCCTGGCAAATGACGGGCCTAACCCGCGCCCCTGCGCGCCACATCCGATAAGACCTAAATTGATCTGATCACTTGGAGCTACAAAGTTTGTTCCTCCTAACACATTACGAGGTAAAACTGTAAATGCAGCCACACTTAATGCTCCATTTCTTAAAAAATTCCTTCGATTCATAGGTAAAAATTTAATTTACAGGTTTATATTGATATAATATTTCTTTCTATTCACGCTAATTTAAAAGCCAACCGATTCTCCAGCAACAAAATTACAAAATTATTAGATATAAACCCCGGTAAATTATATTTTTTTGTTCTTATTGTTATTTTTTCGCGAATTTTTAATACTTTTGCAAGATTGATTATTGATATTTAAATTTCTGCACAATGGATGAACGTTTTTTAAAACTTATCGAGGACAGCTTCAAAGCACACTGGGATCAACCTGCTTTGACTGACCTTAAAGGTAATACTTTTTATTACAAAGACATGGCTGAAGAAATCGCTAAATTGCATATTGTTTTTCAATCGGCGAATATCAGCAAAGGAGATAAAATTGCATTGATGGGCAGAAATTCATCGCGGTGGGCTATCTGTTTCTTTGGCATTTTATCGTATGGCGCAGTAGCTGTTCCTATATTGAACGACTTCAAACCCGAAAATGCGCATCATATCATCAATCATTCCGAAACGAAAATATTCTTTGTGACGAATTCGATTTGGGAAAATCTGGACGAGACGGCCATGCCCGATATCAATTGCTTTTTTTCGTTAGATGATTTTTCAGTCATTATGTCGAGGCAGCCTGACATCGTGGAGTCTTGCAAACAAACTGAGGAACGTTACCGAATACAGTACCCCGAATCCATTAAACCTGAACATTTGAATTACCATGTGGAAGAGCCGGACGAATTAGCTTTGTTGAATTATACATCCGGCACAACAGGTTTTTCCAAAGGCGTCATGATTCCTTACCGGAGTTTATGGAGCAATACAGTCTATGCGGCCGAACGTCTCCCGTTCATTAATTCAGGCGATCATTTTGTGTCCATACTGCCAATGGCACACATGTACGGACTTGCGTTCGAGATATTGAACGGAATCAATAAAGGTTGCCATATTCATTTTCTGCCCCGTGTACCCAATCCGAAATCGGTGATAGAAAGCTTTGCCATGGTTCGCCCGAATCTGATCATTGCGGTGCCGCTAATCATCGAAAAGATTGTCAGGAATAATATTTTCCCGATTTTGAGACAACCCAAAATGAAATTCATGCTGAAAATTCCGGGATTGAAACAAATCATACGAAAAAAAATATGCACCCAGCTCAATACCGCTTTTGGAAACAACTTCTTCGAGATCGTTCTCGGCGGAGCAGGCTTAAATAAAGAGATTGAATCTTTTTTGAAATCAATCGGTTTCCGGTATACGGTAGGATACGGCATGACGGAATGTGGGCCGTTGATCACCTACGATCAGTGGGATACATTTAAAACCGGTTCGGTAGGCGTTATCGTTGACCGGATGGAAATAAAAATTGATTCTGCCGATCCGCAACACGAGACAGGCGAAATTTTGGTGCGCGGCACCAATAATATGTTAGGCTATTATAAAAATCCGGTTGCCACAGCCGAAGTAATGATGCCGGACGGATGGATGCGTACAGGCGACTTGGGTATCATCGACAAGGATGGTTTCCTGTTTATTCTCGGACGAAGTAAAGCATTGATATTAAGCTCTAATGGTCAAAATATCTATCCCGAAGAAATAGAAAGTTACCTGAATAATATGCCTTATGTTGCCGAATCGTTGGTTGTCCAAAAACAAGACAAACTGATCGGATTGGTATATCCTGAATGGGAACAGGCGGGGAAAGAGAATTTATCCGAACAAGATCTTCAACATATCATGAAGAATCACTTGGATGAACTCAATCAACGAATCCCAAATTACTGCAAACTGAACGAGATTCAACTTCGAAAGGAGTGTTTCGAAAAAACGCCCAAACAAAGTATCAAACGGTATCTTTATCAGGAAGAGGAATAAATACCTCACCCCCCTGACCCCCTCTCCGAAAGAGAGGGGGTGGATTATATCTCTCTTATCTTAAACGGATTAAACGATATCTCATTGTCATAGACATCGCTTTGGTCTATTCTTTTCACCCATCGAACGACACGGATCGTTACCGGCAGGATCACCACTTCATAGAGTGATTTAAGTAATGCTTCCGTTACGGTTACGAGCAACAGTTCTTGCCAGCCGATGATTCCTCCCAGTGCAATCGGAAAGAAGATGAGAGAATCGGCTCCTTCGCCGGCTAATGTAGAGACTATCGCACGGACGGAGAAGTGTTTGCCGCCGGAAGCGAATTTCATCCGACTCATTACATATGCATTTATAAATGAGCCGACTAAGAAAGCGCAAAAACTTGCTGTTACAATACGGGGGCCTAAGCCGAACACAAACGAAAATGCTTCTCCACCTTCCCAAAAAGGAGCGGACGGCAACAGGACGGCAAGTTGTGTAAAGCCAACCGCCAGCAAATTCATCAAAAAGCCAATCCAGATAATCAGGCAGGCTTTGCGGTAGCCCCATATTTCGACGATGCAGTCATTGATGATATAAGCGACCGGAAAAACAATAATGGCAGCAGAGGCTGTAATCGGTCCAACCTGTATTACTTTCGTTGCCAATAAGTTGGAAACAATCAGACAAACACAAAACAGGATTCCCAATATCATAAAGGGAATCGACACATTTTTTTTCATTCAATTAAGACAACGCCGAAATAGCCGATCCCACCAAATTCGGATCCTGCATTTCGTCGATGATGGCAATCGTGACTCCCTCCGGAAGCAAGGTNTCAAGCTCGTTGGCCACTAAGTCTTTATAATACGTTTCGTTATGTTTNTCCCTGCCCCAGAACACACTTCCATCAGCAGCAAGACAAATCCTGCGAATCGAAGGATCCTGTGCAACAATCACTTGTGCCAATCCTGCCAAAGAGGCAGCAACAAGTTTCGCCGAACGATCATAAATCCATTGTGCAGCAATGACTTGGCCTTCGGGTTTACCGGCAGGTTCATTAATCATTTGGGATAAATCTGAACCATCGAAGTCGTATTTAATCTTCTTGTTGTAGAAAAACGTCTTGAAAATCTCTCCTAAGTATCCTCCTGATATTGCTTTTTCGAAGAGCTGGCTTCCCTTGTTGTTCGACATAGCATCCACCAACCCATCCACAACCGTCAGATGAGTAGGTCTGAAGTTTCCCGATTCGAGATTGACGGGAATGACACCTTCCTCTTTGCTGTTTAACTTCTCAATTTTATCGAGAGGCATCAGACTCGCCATGTTAGTCCCTGTCCCAACAATCAATCCCATGTATGAATCATAGCCTGCTTCGCTAAGTCCGGCAAACAAACAAGCCACCGTATCATTGATTACCTTAATATTAGTAAAGGTGGTACTAATATTTTTGTGGTTGTTAAGGTATTTCATCAAAGGTTCTCCAACAGGTTTATTGACCATATCCAGAATTTCAATTCCTTTTGTCCAGCGTAAGAGGATGGCATCACCGTTAAGCCTTGAGGCCGCCGGATATGAAAAGCAATAACCGATTTGTGTCACACTTTCGTCTAAGGTTTCAAGCTCGCCGATAAGCAAAGCCATCTCCTCAAATAAATCATCCTGTTTGAATCCGGCTGTTTCTTTGGCCGAAAGAGGCTTCTTTTTGGATTCGAGGATAAACGGTTTCCCGCTTCTAAACTCAACGATTGCCGCCCTGAAGTTAGTCCCGCCCCAGTCAAGGGTAAGCACTTTGCCATTGTTGATGTCTTGTTTTGGTGAAATGTGAGTCGGGATATCNGAAATTTCCATCCCGTCTTTCTTGAGGCCTTCTTCAATTTTGGCCTGTAAATTGTTTGCAATTTCCCTAAGTTGCTCTGTTGTAAGATCAAAAATATTCTCCATAATGATGTGTTTAATGATAAAATTACTTTTGCGCAAATATAGCGCTTTTTGAAATAATAAATATAAATAATGGTTTTTTTTTTGAAAATTTCCACAGGATTTTTTTTCCGGGAAAAAACACAGCATTTCAGCCCGATTTGTATTATATTTGCAGCCTGATCAATAACAACAGGAAAAAAAAATAGCTATGTTAAAGACGATACTCTCGGTATCCGGCAAATCCGGATTATATAAAATGATTTCGCAAGGGAAAAATCTCATGATCATCGAATCATTGGTAGATCAAAAACGGATTCCTGCGTATGCAAGAGACAAGGTTATCTCGCTGGGTGATATTTTGATTTATACGAACGAAGAAGAAGTCCCGCTGTATAAAGTATTAAACAATGTCAAAGCAAAGGAAAACCTCCAACATATTATGCTTGATACATCAAAGGCTACGCCCGATGAGTTGCGCGCCTATTTCGCTGAAGTATTACCCGATTTTGATCGTGATCGGGTGTATCCAACTGATATCAAACGCCTGATCAGCTGGTACAACATCTTGTTGGACGCAGGTATTACGGAGTTTGACCCCGAAGAAGAAGAATCAGCAAAATCCGATACAGACGATTCCGATGCTGAAGAAGAAAACAAAGGCACGGCAACAGAAGTCAAAAAAGAATCAAAACCTGTCAATAAAGTAACTCCGAAAATCACGGGAACTTCGAAAATGACGGCAACCCCGACCAAACAGAAACCTGCTACCGGCAAAATGCGGCAACGTACCAAACAGAAATAAGGCATTAAACAACGATGGTAATAGAATTATGTGGAAATGGTACGCAATATTATCAGCAATATTTGCAGCCTTAACGGCAGTATTCGCTAAAATAGGAGTCAAAAATGTTGACTCTAACCTTGCCACAGCAATACGCACTTGTGTTATAATTTTGATAACATGGGGCATTGTTATTGCATCTAACAGTTTTTGGGAAATAAAACACCTGACAAAAAATAATTGGATATTTTTAATTTTATCGGGGATAGCCACAGGACTATCCTGGTTGTTTTATTTTAAAGCATTACAAATCGGAGAGGCTTCAAAAGTTGCCCCAATAGACAAATTAAGTGTTGTATTCACCATACTATTGTCTTTTTTGATTTTAAGAGAACCATTTAGCTGGAAAGTGTTACTTGGAGGATTGTGCATAGCAGGAGGTTCACTCATTATACTTATGGATAAATAAAAAAGCACCTGCAATTATGTACTTCAGATTTTCTTCGGAAAGCAAACTTTTGGAATGATACCCTCAATAATCCTGTAAACGGAGTATTCTTTTTTCAGTCAATGTATCCATCATCCGGTAAATCTTTTCAATCGGAATACGGATACCAAAATCCCTTTCCAACATTTCGGCACCTTACAAAATTATGCCACAGCGCTATTTCTGCTGTAATCATTTTTTTTCTGAAAATATCACAAAGCGCATTGACAGATTTTCCATATCTTTGCCGCAGAAATAATAGCTTTTTAAAAACCAACATGATGGATATTATTAAATTTGAAGACATAAACAAAAAAATCATCTCCATTCGCAACGAGAATGTTNTTTTGGATAGCGATGTGGNAGAAAATCATCAACATCAAATAAAAAAGATATGGAAATAGCCCCTTTGGCCGAACTCGAAAAACAGGTGATTAATTTTAGGCAATACGTCGAAGACTTTTTAACCGACCAAAACGACATCAACGAAGATAACAGGATTCAACTCAAACTGCTCCACGAATCGTTAACTGCTTTGCTCGAAAACGATGATAACTCAATAAACAACGCACCCCAATAGGATTCAGAATCGACTGACATTCCAATCTTGTGGTCACAAATTGTGACCAGATAAAAACAGCCTGTTGTAAAACATATTCCGGTTTCGGTTTCGTTTTAACCAAAAAACATCAAAGAATTAAAAAATAGTATATAATGAAGAATTTCAGAGAAAAAGCCGACTTAATTTGGCGGATAGCAGATTTGTTGCGTGGAGATTATAAGCAATCCGATTATGGAAAAGTTATATTGCCTATGACTGTACTAAGGCGATTAGATTGTGTACTTGAGCCTACCAAGCAGAAAGTTTTAGATTATTTGCCGAAAGTAAGCTCATTGAAAGAGAACGCAAAAGACATTGCACTCAATAAAATTGCAGGCTTTAATTTTCACAACCGGAGTCAGTTCAATTTCGAAAAATTAATCGCTGATCCCAATAACATTGGAGCAAATTTGAGACAATTTATCAACGGCTTTTCTATCAGTGCAAGGGAAATTATCGAATACTTCAATTTCGATGATCAGATAGACCGCATGGATGATCCCAAATCAGATATCTTATTTCGTGTGGTCAAAGATTTTCAGGCAATCAGCCTTTGCGATATGGATTCTATGGAAATGGGATATGTTTTTGAAGAACTGATACGGAAGTTTGCCGAACAATCCAATGAAACTGCGGGAGAACACTTTACCCCGAGAGAGATTATCCGGCTGATGGTAAACCTGTTGTTTATTGAAGACCGGAAAATTCTCACTCAAAGAGGTATTGTGAAAACCATGTACGATCCGGCTTGCGGAACAGGAGGAATGCTCTCTGTTGCCGAACAGTATGTGAAAGAACTTAATCCGGACGCCGAATTAAAAGTGTTCGGACAGGAAATAAATCCCGAATCGTATGCAATATGCAAATCGGATATGTTGATAAAAGGACAGAACCCCGGAAATATTAAGTTTGGAAACACATTTACTGTAGATGGCTTGCAGGAAGAAAAATTTGATTATATGCTGTCTAATCCTCCTTTTGGAGTGGATTGGAAAAAAGCTGAAAAAATTATTAAATCTGAAGCCGAAAACAAAGGGATGAGCGGACGTTTCGGAGCAGGATTGCCCCGAATCAACGATGGATCACTGCTTTTTCTACAACACATGATTTCCAAAATAAAAAGCAGCGGTACGCGAATTGGCATTGTATTCAACGGTTCGCCCCTATTTACCGGTTCGGCTGAAAGTGGGGAAAGCAATATCCGTAGATGGATCATCGAAAACGATTGGTTGGAAGCCATTGTTGCCATGCCTGACCAACTTTTTTATAACACAGGAATCAGCACGTATGTATGGATTGTTACCAACCATAAAAGCAAAGAGCGTAAAGGGAAAATACAACTTATCAATGCAACCGGTGCGAAAGATGAAGAACTGGTGAAAGAGGGAAAGTTGGAGTTTAACCGTTTCTGGAGAAAAATGGATCGCAGTTTGGGTAATAAGCGCAAGGCGATTGCTGAGAATGGCAACACTAAAGGGATAGGGTTGATTACCCAAATTTATGGAAATTTGGAAGTGAATGAGTTTTGTAAAATTTTTCCAAACGATTTTTTCGGATATTGGCGGGTAACGGTGGAACAACCATTGAAAGAAAATGGCAAAATCGTGAAAGATAGAAACGGGCAACCCAAACCTGATACTTCTCTGCGCGATTACGAAAATATTCCTTTCCTAAAACACGACGCCAGCGGTAAAATAACGTCGCAAAGCATCGACGAGTTTTTTGAAGCAGAAGTAAAACCCCACTTGCCCGAAGCATGGATAGACCATAACAAAACAAAAATCGGTTATGAAATCAACTTTACCAAGTATTTCTACGAATTTAAACCGCTGCGGTCGCTGGCTGATATTCGTGCAGATATTTTGGCATTGGAAGAAAAAACTTTGGATGTAGAAAAAACGATATTGGGCTTATGAAAAGATATGATACATATAAAGATTCTGGTATAGAGTGGATTGGAGGGATTCCAAGTGATTGGAAAACTTCTCGTATTCGATATATTGTAGACTCACAGAAAGGGAAAAATCCAAAAGAATTTAGTTTTGTTGAATCGTCCAATTCTATGGTATACCTTGCTATGGATTATTTGAGAGGCGAACCAAAACAGATATACTACATTGAAAATCCAAGTGAATATACTATTGTTGATGAAAATCAAATTTTACTGCTTTGGGATGGCTCCAATGCTGGAGAATTTATTATGAGCAAAAAAGGTATTTTGTCTTCAACAATGGCAATACTCAATATCAAATATTTACATAAAAGATTTGTATGGTATTTTTTCAAATATTTTGAGAGATTTTTAAAAGAAAGCACCATTGGCATGGGAATCCCTCATGTAAATGGAGATGAATTAAAAAATAACTACATCTCATACCCTCCTCTTCCCGAACAAACCGCCATAGCCTCTTTCTTAGACCGCAAAACAGCCGAAATAGCCCAATTGATTGCCGATAAAAAACGATTAATAGAACTTTACGAAGAAGAAAAAACAGTCATTATCAATCAAGCGGTAACCAAAGGGATTGACCCCAATGTAAAAATGAAAGATAGCGGGATTGAGTGGTTAGAAGAGATACCGGAGCATTGGGAGGTGAAGAGGTTGAAATATGTTGTAGATATGAAAAGTGGTAGTGGTATTACTTCTGAAATGATAAAAGAAGAAGGAGAATATCCTGTATATGGCGGGAACGGATTAAGAGGATACTTTAATTCATTTACCCATGATGGCGATTTTATTTTAATTGGAAGACAAGGCGCTTTATGTGGAAATATTAATTATGGGATAGGAAAGTTTTGGGCATCAGAACATGCTTTAGTTTGTTCTTCTAAATCGCTTTTTGTAATTAAATGGTTAGGAGAATTATTGAGAGTAATGAACTTAAATCAATATTCGGTTTCGGCTGCACAGCCAGGACTTTCTGTTGAAAATCTGAAAATACTGCAAATCCCTGTTCCTTATCTTTCCGAGCAATTCCTCATCGTCAGCCACATCGAAACCGAATGTGCCCGCATCAACGCCAAAATAGAAAAAACAAAAAAACTCATTGAATTATTATCAGAATATCGCACGACATTGATTAGCGAAGTAGTAACCGGAAAAATTAATGTGATATGATTACAAAAGAAGAACTCAAACAAATCCTCGCTGATACAGAAAGCCATCAGATTGAACTGACGGCTTCGACCACCGATATGGATAAATTCTGTCAGGCAATTTGCGCTTTCTCAAACGATATTTCTGGAAGCGGAAAGAATGGTATTCTGATAATTGGGGTAAACAACAGCGGCAAATTATCCGGTGTGAGCGTGGATGACCGTCTTTTACTTCAAATGTCTAATATCCGTACCGATGGCAATATTTTGCCTCAACCTGTAATGACAGTAGAGAAGTTTAGCTTCACCGACGGAGATGTATTGGTTGTTGAAGTTTCGCCGTCTGAATTTCCGCCTGTCCGTTATCGCGGACGTATTTGGGTTCGTGTTGGGCCCCGTAAAAGTTTTGCAACCGAAGCCGAAGAAAAAATACTGATGGAAAGACGCCTTTCCAATGTCCGCACATTTGATGCAATGCCTTGTTTGCAAACAAGTATAAAGGATTTGGATGTTTCGTTGATCAAAAAAGATTTTTTGCCGCAAGCCATTGATGAGGAGGTTTTGAAAGAGGATAAGCGAACAGTTGAAGAACAATTAGCCTCACTTGGCTTTTACGATTTTCGTTACCAGTGTCCCACCAACGGCGCAATCATTCTTTTCGGAAAAAATCCCGAACTTTATCTTCCCGGTTCTTATGTTCAATATGTTCGTTTCAACGGTAAAACCCGCGCCGACAACATCATCAACGAGTATAAATTCAGTGGTAATCTATGCAGGGAGTTAGCCAAAATAGACGCCTTTATTGCCGCCGGTATTTCACAGAAACGCCCCATTCCTGTAAGTGTTTTACGCGAAGAAACCGTATCCAAATACCCGCATTGGGCAACCCGCGAATTATTGATGAACAGTGTGATGCACCGAGACTACGAGTGCAATGCTCCGGTACAGTTTTACGAATACGACGACCGGATTGAAGTTATAAATCCCGGTGGACTGTACGGAAAAGTAAGCCCTGAAAATTTTCCTAATATTAGCGATTACCGTAATCCGTATATTGCTGAAGCCATCAAAATTCTGGGCTATGTCAATCGTTTCAGTCGCGGGGTTTATCGCGTACAAAAAGATTTGGTTGAAAACGGAAACGGTGAAGCCTCGTTCGATTTCTCGTTGATTACGGCTTTCAAGGTTGTAGAAAAAATCTCGGAAAGGTTTTTCGAAGCGGGTTTTGGCGTTGAAACACCCCAGAAACACCCAAGAAACACCCAAGAAACTACCCAAGAAACTACCCAAGAAACTACCCAAGAAACATCCAAGAAATTACCCAAGAAAAGCAAAGTCAAAGAAAAAATTCTTAAAGAAATTAAAACAAATCCCAACAGTACACGTCGTGAATTGGCTACTCGTCTTGGCATGTCGTCTGAAGGCATTAAGTATCATTTGAATAAAATGAAAAAAGATGGTTTCATCAAACACGAAGGTCCTACAAAAGCAGGGAAATGGATAATTTTATAATTTAGAAAAAACAAACAATATGAACATCACAACCGAAAAAACATTTGAATCCGCCTTAGTGCAATCATTGGTAGAACAGGGAGGTTACACCGTAGGAAATGCGCCCGACTACAGTTCNGAATTGGGGTTTTTCAAGTACGAGGTCATTGATTTCCTTCAAAAGTCTCAGCCCAAACGATGGGANAAATTAGTTTCCATTCATGGAGAAGATGCTCATAACCGCATTATTCAAAGATTATACAAGGAATTGGATTTGAGGGGCTGTTTAGATGTGCTGCGCAATGGCTTTGTAGATTATGGCATCCGGTTTCAGATGGCGTTTTTTCAACCTGCATCCGGTTTAAATCCCGAATCTATAAACCTTTTTAATCTGAATAGCCTGAAAGTTTATCGTCAAGTTTATTACAGTAATAAAAACAAAAACTCCGTTGATATTGTCCTTTCGCTGAATGGTATTCCTGTCGTTACGCTGGAATTGAAAAATCAGTTTACCGGACAAAATGCAGGGAATGCCCTCAAACAATACAGCTCCACGCGGGATAATCGTGAGTTGCTATTTACATTCAACAAACGTGCATTGGTGCATTTTGCAGTAGATCAAGACGAAGTATTTATGGCAACCAAATTAGACGGGCACAAAACTTACTGGTTGCCTTTTAATAAAGGAAATAACAACGGGAAAGGGAATCCTCAAAATCCGGATGGTTATCGAACTGCCTATTTATGGGAGAATATTTTAGTAAAAGATAGCCTGATGGAAATTGTTCAACGATTTATTCATTTACAAATCGAAGATTTTGAGGTGGATGGACGCACTTACAAAAAAGAGAAGTTGATTTTTCCACGGTATCATCAATTGGATGCTGTCCGTAAAATCAGTACCAATGTATTGGCTGTTGGCATAGGAAAAAACTATTTGATTCAACACTCAGCCGGCTCCGGCAAGAGTAATTCTATTGCATGGTTAGCTTATCGGTTGTCGAGTCTGCATAACCAAAGCGACGAGCGAATTTTCGATTCCATTATCGTAGTTACCGACCGGAAAATCCTTGATCAACAGTTGCAAAACACTATTTATCAATTTGAACACAAAGCCGGTGTTGTAAAAAAAATAGATAAAGACAGTACCCAATTAGCTGCGGCATTGGGGTACGGAACTAACGTCATCATTACCACGCTGCAAAAGTTCCCGTTTATTGTGGATAAGGTAACCAAACTGCCGGACAGAAAATATGCGGTAATTATTGACGAGGCGCACAGTTCGCAAGGCGGCGAAGCATCAAAAAAAATGAAAGANGTTTTGGTGGCAAACACATTGGAAGAAGCAGAACAATTNGACACAGATGATTACTCCGGCGACGATTTTATCCGGGAAGAGATAGAACGATCAGCCGCAATACGCGGAAAACAAAATAATATTTCATTTTTTGCTTTTACGGCAACACCCAAATATAAAACTTTACAAGTATTTGGAGATAAAGATGCTGATGGGAAGCCTGTTCCTTTTCATCTTTATTCGATGAGNCAAGCCATCGAAGAGGGTTTTATTTTAGATGTTCTTCAAAACTATATCACNTACGAGTTGTACTTTAAACTTNCTAAAGCCATTGANGAAGACCCTAAATTAAATAAAAAGAAAGCTGCAAAAGCGATAGGAAAATATGTGTCATTGCATCCACATAATTTGGCTCAAAAGACAGAGGTTATCATCGAACATTTTCGAGATGTAGTTTTGAAAAAAATAGGAGGAAAGGCAAAAGCCATATTGGTATGCGGTTCACGTTTGCATGCCAAGCGTTATTTTGATGAGTTTACAAGATACATCAAGGAAAAAGGATACGAAAAAGAGATAAAGATATTAGTTGCTTTTTCCGGTAAAGTTGTCGATGACGACTTCCCAACCGGAGTTTCAGAGCCGGAATTAACCGGTTATAGAGAAAAAGAACTACCTGCTGTTTTTGAAAAAGATGATTACAAAATCCTGATTGTTGCCGATAAATACCAGACCGGCTATGATCAACCCTTGTTGCATACCATGTATGTTGACAAAAAACTGTCGGGTGTAAAAGCCGTACAAACCCTTTCTCGCCTGAATCGTACTTGTCCGGGAAAGGAAAACACATTTGTTTTGGATTTTGTCAACGAAAGGGACGATATACTGAACTCATTTCAACCCTATTATGAAATTACTACAGTAACAGAAGAAACAGATGCAAATCATTTGTACGATTTGAAAGCGCGACTTGACCAATTTCAGGTATACTGGGATAGTGAAATTGATGAATTTGCTCAAACCTATTTCAACCCGGCAACGAATTTGAATAACCCCAAAGAGCAAAAGTATCTATACGCACTTACCGATCCGGCAGTAGATCGGTACAGAGAAATCAATGAAGAAGAGAAACAGGACGAATTCAAGAAAGGATTACGTACATGGACGAACTTGTATGCTTTTCTCGCTCAAATAATTCCATTTATAGATATTGAACTTGAAAAATTCTATGCATACGCTAAATTATTGCAGATTAGGTTGCCTAAAAGAGACTTGTCCGAATCGTTGCATTTGGATGATGAAGTAGCGTTAGAGTATTATCGGTTGCAAATTATAAAAGAGGGCGCTATTGAATTAGTCAAAGGAGAAGTTGGCGAACTGAGCGGTACAAGCGAAGCCGGTTTAAAAAGGGAAAAAGACGAAGAAGCTTTGCTATCTGAAATAATCACTGTTCTGAATGATCGTTTCGGAACTGATTTCGTAGAAGCCGACAAATTGTTTTTCGACCAGATAGAAGAAGAGTTATTGGAAGACGAAATTTTACAAACGCAGGCAAAAGTGAACAAGTTGGATACCTTCAAATTCGCTTTTGATGACAAATTTATTGACAAGCTAATATCCCGAATGGATCAAAATCAGGAAATCTTTGAAAAAATATTGGAAGACAAAGCGTTTGGGGATTTGGTTAAGGAGGTGATGATGAAGCGAATATTTAGGAGGTTGAATGAATAAATTGAAACTATAGTCCCCCTTTGGAACATTCTAGGAATACCGGCGGGGAAAATGTGTTATTTTCAAAATTGTGCGCAAATTGTGTATCCCTATAAATCAACAAGCACTCACAAACTATTGTAAGTGCTTGATTACCACGTGGTGGGCGTTGACGGATTCGAACCGCCGACCCTCTGCTTGTAAGGCAGATGCTCTGAACCAGCTGAGCTAAACGCCCGAATGAGATGCAAAAGTAATACTTATTTTTGAATAAGCAAAATAATGTGGAAAAGTTTACGCAAAAAAATGAAAGTACTTAAAAATAAAATGATAAAACAATTATGAGCGATTTAGAAAAATTAAGCCTTCAAAACATTGACGTACAAGGCAACGTCATTGGAAAGTTTTCGATGTTTAGTTTGCTGCAGGAATATACGAACAAAACAGATACTGTTTTGGAAGTTACCTATTCTTTTCCAATTAGTGCAACTGCCACTGTAACAGGATTTACTGCTCAAATCGGTGAGAAAATCATCAAGGGAAAGGTGAAGGAAAAAGAAGAAGCCCAGAAAGAATACGAAAAGGCGATGGTACGGGGCGATTCGGCCTATTTGATGACGAATGAGGAATCGAATATCTTCCGGATGAATATCGGGAAAATAGCTGTAGGTGAAACGGTTATTGTGAAAGTGGATTATATTGATAACTTTGAGATTGTGGATAATCAGATTCGGATGATAATCCCGACACTTATCCCGCCAAGGTACAAGTCGGATGTTACCGATCAATTGTCTTACGCTAAAAATGAAGTGGAATACCGCGGGAATGTGACTATCTGTCTTGATAAGGATTTGAGAATTGAGGATGTGTTGTCAAAAACGCACAGCATCAAACTTGAAAACAATACGATCACAGCCAAAGACATCAAGTTGGATAAAGATTTTGTGCTGGACATCCGATTAGCCGAACAGTCGTTTTCAAAAGGGTATACCTGCGATTTGCCCAATGGCAGGAAGGTGGTTTACCTCTCGTTTTTCCCTGCAATAGAGATGGAACAGAAACAAACGCCCAAAGACTATATTTTTGTGATTGACATTTCCGGTTCGATGGCGGGTTATAAACTTGAACAGACGAAGGAGGCGGTGATACGATGCCTGAAACAACTCCGTGAAGGCGACCGTTTTAATATCATTATTTTTGACACAAGGCACGAGTTGTTTGCTGAAACCATTATGGATTTCAATCAGGAAAACTATAAGAAAGTAAAAAAATACGTGCAAGCGCTTCGTCCCAGAGGAGGAACTGAACTGTTTTCGGCGGTGAAAACAGCGGTAGAACAGTTTGGCGATAAAAAAATCATTTTCCTGTTTACCGACGGAGAGGTTGGCAACGAGCATGAGATAGCCGGATATGTAAGGCAGCATATCGGGAAAAGCGTCTTGTTTGTTTTCGGTATCGATACCTCTGTCAATAAAAACGGATTACAGGCAATCGCCGAAGCGGGACGGGGCAAGGCGGAGTTTATTGTGCGCGAAGAGGTATTGAAAGACATCATCATCCGTCAATTTGCCCGCGTATCGTCGTCAAACCTGTTTGAAACAGGATTGAATCCAAAATCAAACAAGGTAAAAGACAAGATAGAAAAACAACAGATGATGTTCAATCATGAGTTTTACGATGTCTTGATAGAAACGGATACGATTGTCGACGATTTTGAACTGCAATGCAAAACTGATACACAGACCTATTCATTTGTTGTCTCGAAAGATGCGCTTGCACAGATAGAATTGCCATTAGACAAAATATATGCTGCGGAGCAGATACGCCGGGTGGAAAAATATATAGCAACCCGTCCTTATGAAGAAAACAAGGGTTACAAGGAGCAAATTGTTGATATAGCGGTTGAATATCAGATAGATTCTAAATACACATCGTTTATTGCAGTCAATGAGCGTGATGATAAACTGACCGATATCCCTGAATTGCAGGAAACCGTTTTAGAATCACCCGCAGGATGGGATATGTCAATGAATTTGCGACGAGGTAAAACCTTATATTATAAGTCATCATATGCCCCTGTCATAGCTGAACCGGCGGTGTTATACGATTGTATGGAGGAGACACGGGTTGTGTCTGGAAGGGAGAATAGTGGCTTTAGCCCTGGGAAAATGTCGCCAAAACAATCAAGATTCAAATCTCTCTTTCATAATTTATTAAAAAAAGAACAGGATGTTGAAGAAGATGAACTCGAAAGAATATTCCAAAAAGTCAAGGATTGTGAAACGATGCTAATAGAAGAAGAAAAGATTGTCAGTTTGGCTGAAAACGAATCAAAAGCCTCTCAACCCTTATTGGACGAAATAATCGAATTGCTAAAACTTCATTATACTTGTGATTCGAGGGCATTTCGTCAATGGATAAAAAAGATTCGGAAAGAGGCGCCACATGTTTTTGCATTCATCATATCGCATTTGAACCCGCAAATTATAAAGCCCAAATAAATATACAGCACATAGTGTATAATATTTCACAGGAATTGGGGCATTTTTATCGGGAAATGTGTATTTTTGTAAAAAAAACAACTAATACATTAATTAATTATGGTACGACGCACTTTTTTAAAGACAGGCGCTCTGGCGGGAGCGGGTTTATTGACATCGGGATTAACGTTTGGCAAACAGGATGTTAAGGTGGCTGAAGGTCGCCGCGTCGGGATGATAGGCTTAGACACATCCCATTCAATTGAGTTTACTAAAATCATGAACAATGAGGATACATCGTCCGATTTTAGAGGATATCGTGTTGTTGCAGCTTATCCGCATGGGAGCAAGGATATTGAATCGAGCGTGAGTCGAATCCCTGCCTATACGGATCAAATGCGTGAGATGGGCATTGAAATTGTAGATTCAATCGCGGATCTGCTGAAAATCACAGATGTGATTCTATTGGAAACAAACGACGGCAGGTTACATCTCGAACAGGCTCTCGAAGTGTTTAGGGCAGGGAAAACGATCTTTATCGACAAACCGATAGCCGGTTCGTTGACAGATACCATCAGTGTTTTTCAGGCGGCGAAAGACTTTCAGGTTCCGGTCTTCTCTTCTTCTTCGATGCGTTATTTGTCAAATATGGATGATATCGTTAATCTGAAAAGTATCGGTAATGTGCTGGGAGTAGACGCTTACAGTCCTTGTACGTTGGAGATGACCCATCCCGACTTTTATTGGTATGGCGTTCACGGTGTTGAGGCATTATTTACTGCGATGGGAACAGGCTGTCAGCGTGTTTCGCGTGTTTCAACACCCGATACGGATTTTGCGATTGGCGTTTGGAATGACGACAGGATAGGCACATTCAGGGGGCTGCGGAAAGGGCGAACCGGATTTGGCGGAGAAGCATTTGGCGAAACAGGCATCAAATCGTTAGGGGTCGATAACGGCTATGCTCCTTTATTGAAGGTGGTCGCAAAGTTCTTTCAGACCGGTGTTTCGCCGGTATCAGCTGAGGAAACCATCGAGATTTTCACTTTTATGGAAGCAGCCGATGAGAGCAAACGCAGGTACGGAGCGATGGTGCATCTGGAGGAGGTTCGTCAGAAAGCATTAAGTCAGGTGAAGAAGATATGGTAGCGTCAAGTTATTAATCTTGCATGGACATCCTTCAATATACCTTTTTCCAACATGCCCTGTGGGGTAGTCTGCTCATTTCGGTTGCCTGCGGAATAGCAGGTACCTATATTGTATCACGTCGCATGGTTTTTATCAGCGGAGGGATTACACATGCTTCATTCGGAGGGTTGGGATTAGGTTTCTACCTTGGTGTAAATCCTTTTTTGACCGCAATGGGATTTGCCGTGTTATCAGCATTCGGTATTGAGTGGATGAGCAAATCGCATAAGGTACGCGAAGATTCGGCGATTGCCGCCGTATGGTCATTGGGGATGGCTGTCGGCGCGCTCTTTATCGTTTTAACTCCCGGTTATGCCCCCAATCTTTCTTCCTACCTGTTTGGTAATATCCTGACAGTGTCTTTGAATGATATATACTTTGCCGCTGTTGTGGTTGCCATCTTATGTGTACTGATGCTTCTTTTCTACCATCCGATTGTTTTTACCGCATTCGATCGTGATTTTGCGATGACACAGGGAATTGCAGTCCGGACTATTGAATATGTTATGACTGTATTTATCGCCATTACGATTGTCCTCTCTATCCGTTTAGTAGGTATTATGCTGTTGATGAGTCTGCTAACCGTCCCCCAAATGACGGTGAATCTCTTGACGTCCAATTATAAACGAATCATTTGGGGAAGCATCTTAATCGGATTGTTGGCATGTGTGTCCGGATTGTTTTTTTCCTATTGGTTGCAAACGCCATCCGGCGCTTTTATCATTGTCATTTTATTATTAATATTTTTGACAACCAAAGGAATTTTATTTTTTATCCATCCAACAAAAAGTCAACATATTCAACCATGAAATGTTTATTACTGTTATTTGCGGGTCTATTTCCCTTGACGCCTACCGGACAATCTTACTGGTCGTTCGGCAGGGAATTGGGAAAAAAGACGCCGCTCAGTATCTATAAAGACTCCATTTTGAACCAAACTCAACATCAGGCGCTATTGTTGGATAGCATCATCTATCAAGAGACAAGAGGGCATGGACAAATGCACACATTCAAATACGATATTACAGGAAATGTGGTGGTAGAAACAGTTTATAACCGTGAGAATTCAACCGGCCAATGGATTAGAAACACCAGATTGGATTTTGTTTATAACCTCGAAAACAAACCTGAATCAGTCACGATCTATCTGTGGAACAACCGAATCAACAATTGGGTCAGACAGCAAAAACGCGAAACAACATATCATACAGGAGGTAAGCCTGTGTTATCGACCGACTATGTATGGGACTATGCTATCAATAACTGGATGACGTATACCAAACATCAGGTCATATATGATACTAACGCATATCCAATCAACGAGATACTTTATACATGGGACAGTGAAAATAACCTGTGGCAGGTAACATGGCAAAAAGAAACCCTATATGACAGCAACGGCAA
>JGI24702J35022_10000314_pt1 | contig 28743 bp, 15 predicted proteins | sample TergutTh196P4_FD_35022 | JGI IMG/M metagenome (IMG submission 35022)
CAAACTTTTAATTATTATTAATAATGTTTGCAAGCAGTTTTATGTTCAAAGATCTTTTTCTCAGGCTTAAATTATCTATCTTTCTTGTGGGTTGATGACCATAGCATCTCCAATTTTTTTGCTCTATTAACTCAGATATTACATTGGTCAGGGGGACGTAGCAGCTGACCAGAAATTATTCTCTCATCTCCAAAAAAGCTAATCTTAATCGCTCCCTCTGTACTCCCAATATCTCTGCGCATCTCCTTAAACTTATTCCGCTTCTCTCTATCAATTCTTTGCTTATCTTTACCGCTAAATCATAATTTACTCTATTCGTTGAAATGTTATATTTTTTTACAAGCTCTTCTAAAACATCTTCACTCTCTTCATATTTTCTATCATCGTGCTCAAGCCATTCACTATGGCTTTTTTCTTCCATTATCGCTTCTATATTTGACGGGCTTATATCATAATATTTTTTCGCTTCTTCAAAATCTATTATACCGCTATGACTTATGTAGTTTTTGTAGCTTGAATATTTATACTCCTTTGCATCATTCTCAAGTTTTGCTTTTACCGGATTATTATGTATATACGCTATGCAATTTATCAAATATTTTTCATCATCTATCACTTCACTTTTAAATCTTCCTCTAAATACATACCCTATCCTTTTTCTTGTAGTATTATAATATCTTGCATACTCCGTATTGACTTCCTTCATAAACAGTGAAATATCTTTGATTTTTTCTGCTTTTATCAATATATGGGCGTGATTATCCATAACGCAAAAAGCAAAGATAAATATTTTATTATCTATCTTTGCTTCGCTCATTGTACTTAAATAGTATCCCTTACTATTGTCGTCAGGGAATATCGTTTCTTTTCCTATTCCCTGCACCATTACATGAAAATATTTCCCGTCTAAATGTTTTCTCGCCATTCTCGCCATAAATTAATTATATAATATTCCTTTATCTCTGGTCAACTGCTACGTCCCCCTGACCAAAATATTATGGCACATAAATTTTTACGCCGAATTTAAAATTGAATCCGGAATAATCTCTTTCAATGTCTCCTACCGTAGTTTTTCCGTTAAAATTCATTCCATAATCGGTATATAATCCTATATATTTCCAAATTAAAAACTCAAACCCGATATTAATCGCAGGCATTACTAAGGAAGTGGTTTTAGGGTCAGACGGCATATTATGTACGGACGTATGCTCTCCCTTGCTCGTATCCCACACTTTCACCGTAGTTCCTCCGGTAAATTTATTTGATAAAAAAACAATTCCCGCGCCTAAACTAAACTTCCATTTTGTGCCGGCAAGATAAGTATAATAAACGCCTATGGGAATAGAATATGCCTCTGAAGTAAGATAAATTGACTCACTGCGGATTTCAGGCGGAATTGGCAAACTATAATCGTGCTCTCTGACTTCCTGCATAAAATCGCTGTCATTATACATCATATAACCGGCTTTGACGCCAAACATATGATTTTGTTTAAGATTAAATAATCCTTTTCTCTCATAAAACACTTCAAATCCATATTGTGGCGTACTGCCGCTGTTGTCTGTCGAGCTTCCCCCATACCAACCGCTTGATTTTTTATATTTGCTCATAACATCGCCGTAATTATCGCTTGCTGCTAAAATGCCTACGCCTGCCGAAATTCCAAACCCCTCAAGAACCGACGCCTGCACATAAGTAAACGTAAAAAATAAACCCAAAACGGCAAAAATAATTTTTTTCATTCAATATCTCCTTTTTGGAAGCTCGAAAGCATAGATTCGTGGATACATAGATGAGCTCTGGCTGTTTTTGGTCAAAGTTTTAAGACAGATACTCCGGACAAATATATTTTTAAATGCGATAGCCCTGATAACTGACCAAAGATTCTTTAATTTCTTTCTTTTATGGTCAATTACTCCCCCTAACTACATAAAATTTCAAAATAACTTTTACAACTAATCCTGAAAAATCCCTCTTATATTTTTCCGTATATATCGGATTGGCATAATCAGATGAAATTACGCCGTTAAAACCGTAAGACAATTCTCCGCCTAGCGTTACAAACCGTGAAAATATCCATTCTACGCCGGTATCAATATGCGGCATAATTTTACTCTCGCTTACTGTATTAGTTATATTACTTACGGTATTGGAACTATTGGAATATACTCTGGTTTTTCTTTTCCAATCAAGGGAAATATATGTAAAGCCTAAACCGCCTTTCATGGCAAATTTTTCATTTATCTTGTATTTGTAATAAATCGTTACAGGAATCATATATTCGTAAGCTGTAAGCCTGTTGTTAAAATCATACATCCAATCGCTGATGTTAGCCGTAATCTCATCGTCTTGAATTTTTTGATATCCTGCGGATATGCCTAAAAAATTGTTGTCGCTCATTCCAAACAGTCCTGAAATTTCATAAAATATGCCAAAATTTACAAGAAGATAAATTCCGTCAACGCTGCTGTGTCCAATTGAATTGCTGTCATTAATTTTAACATTAAAATCAATGCTTTGGCTGCCGCTGCCAACGGTTGCAAAAATCCCAGCTCCTGCAGCATGCGCATATTTTACGGCAATAATCATTGTCAAAAATATGAAAATAATTTTTCTAAACATTTTCCCTCTTTGTTTTACATATGTTGTTATTCTATTACACTTCCCCCAAATTTCTAGGTTTGGCTTTGAAGAAAATCATATTTGCTCAGCTGCTGCCCTTTGACCAGACGTATATATCAGATTTTAAATTTATACCCGATATTCAGTCCAAATTTTTTGTATACGGATTCGAACTTTGTTGTAAAATATCCCTCCAGACCGTAATCAAAAGAACCTGAATAATAAGAATACAATATGTCTATAATTATGCCGGAATCAAATTCATAACCTCCTCCGACGGCAAAATACAATCCGCCGGAAGCGTTTCGTATAAATATATTTTTGCTGCTATTATTGTTTATATTTATATTATCAGCTACATCGTGTAATATGCAATACCCAAGATTACCTTTGAAATACAGCCCATAGTCTTTGTTTGCGTTAATCTGCGCGCTAAAATAAACAGGCATATAATTAAATTCATAATAGGACTCGATTTTTCCTAAAACTTCTATACTTTGGGCCATTTTACTGCTTTCTCTGGGCAACTGATACTCGGTTCCGGCTCCGATTTTCATGGTCTGCGAAACCGGAATAAAATACTCTCCGCAAAATGAAAAACCTGTATTCGCGTTCACACTGATTCCGGAACCTTCTCGCATAAAATTAAGTTTCCCAAGAATATCAACTCCGGTCTTAAGATTTAACTCTGCATTGCAAAGCGCCGGAAAAAGAATGGCTAAAGCAAAAAATAAAAAAATTTTCTTGAGCATGTTTTTACACCATATGACCATTAAATTTTAAATTTGTACCCTGCATTCAAAGCGAATCTTCTGAGCGTTATATTCACATCAGGCTGTATCTTGGTTCCCGTATATATATCTTCTATATAAAAGCTTCCGTGATAAAACCCGTAAGTCAAATCAACTATTAATCCGAACTTAAATGCGTATCCTGCGCCAAGTGCATAATATATACCGCCTTTACTTTTATATTCTGTATGTATGATAACCGTTTCATTACCGATATATCTGTCAAAGTTAAAATATGTGTAGCCTATATTCCCTCTGAAAAATATTTCTTCAGTCTCTTTAAACGGATGACACTCAAGCGATACGTAAAAAGGTATGTTTGCAGCCTGGACAGAGTCATTTTTATCTTTTGTTCCTATTGCAAACTCAATCCCCGGACCAACTCTGAACATTTCGTTGATTTTGTATAGATACTCGATTGACGTGTTAAAGTCAATATCGGCATCAACAACATATGAACCATATCCGCTACTGCTAAAGCTAAAACTGTTAATAAGTCCGGCTCCTATTCTTGCATTGAAGTCAGCAAAAGCCATGTTTGAAGCAAATGATAATAAAACAATACTACTAAAAATTTTCTTCATTTTAAGCTCCTTAATTTCTGGTCAACACCCCTTCCGTGGACATTGTTCTACTCTTTTAATTATGTCAGTTAGTAAGATAAATATTATCTATATATACAGCAGCCGTAGATGATATGGGAGATATTTCAAATATTTGGCCAACAGAATCCAAGGTAGTTAATATTGGCCTCTCAAATTCCTGCCAGAACGGAGTGAGAGAAGATGATGAACTGGGAGAGGTATTTGTGCGAAACATAACAACTTGTCCAGCGGTTGTGCCGCGTGCTGAAAAAACAATTTTTGTATATCCGTAAGTGCTTGCATCAGGCGTAAATTTGTAAGCTACCCTTGCTCCCATACTTGCAAAATCAAATTGAAGATATCTCATCATATCTCCGCTCACGCCGCCTCCGCTTGAGATTCTTGTAATAGTTACGGAGCCTGAATTTATATACCATGTATCTGAAGGGTCATAAGAATCATTGTAAAGAATTAATTTCTGCGGTCTTATAGTAACAACAACGCTGGAAGAAACTGTCACTCCGGTTCCATACGGAGGAGCTAAAGTAAAACTTGCCGTAATCATGGCATTGCCGGCACTTAAAGCGGTTACTTTAGCTGTAGAACCGAAAGAAGTAACATCTGCCGCACCGGCTGGCATTACAGTCCATGTAATTACGGGCGATGGGACATATGGCATTCCGTCGGCTAAAACCTCAGTTGTCATAGATGTAGAGCCGTTTAACGGCGAACCCACAATCATAGAACTTTCGGATGTTATAAGTTTTATTGCGTTAGGTTTATAATTTATATAGATGGTAGAGCTTGAAATCTTGCCTCCGGCGGTAGCAGTTATAGTTGCCTGCATTTTTGCAACAGTAGTAACTGTAAAAAGAGTTACGGATGACTGTTTGACACTAAAGCTTCCGGCCTCAATTGGGCTTATAGTCCACGACGTATTACTTGAGTCAAGAGTATTACCCATAACATCTTCTAAAATAGCGCTAAACTCAACCGTACTTCCGGTTACAACAAAATTTCCGGCACTTTGATTTATTTTTAAATTATCATAAGATCCTAAAGGGCTGCTGGAGTTTTTAGAACCTGAACCGCTGGAACATGCCGCAACAAATAAAACTGCAAACAATCCCAAACAAATAACTGTTTTCATTTTAAATCTCCCATTACACCCATTGTACATTTACAGGGGGACGTAGTAACTGACCAAAGATTCTTTAATTTGCCTTCTTTTCTGGTCAGTTGCTACGTCCCCCTGACCAAATTTTCGTTACAAGATTTCGTTAGCGGTTAAAAATAAAGATTGAGCCAATGCGTTAAAAAAGTTTTGATACGCTTGCGGTTTTGTTATGGCATTATTTCCTTTTGAAGCATTGGCTCTTACAATTGTTTGCTTTCCGTGTATTCTTACGGTAACTGTCAAACTGGTTTTACTTGAAAAGGAAAATCCGCTCACAGTTCCTAAATCTTTATCCACTTTTTCTATAATAAAATTTAAATCCTGCATCGTAGCAATAACATTTCTAATAACATTGTCTTTGTCATCCGTATCAAAAGAACGGGTTTGATAATTTCTTATCTCCACCTGTGACCGGGATGAATCTAATGCGCGATTATTCACGGTTGCGCAGCCTGAAAATATGGCAACTGGAGCTAGAAAACAAAATAAAAAAAATTTCACTTTAGCATCTCCTTTTTAGAAGATGAGAAGTTGGGAGGCTGAGAAGCTGAGAGGAGCTCTGGCCGCTTTGTCTTTGTCGTTGTCCTTGTCTTTTCCCACCTTCCCAACATCCCATCTTCTCATCTTCCGCCTTTTTCATATCCCTTGGCCGGTCAGAAAAACCGATTGTTCTAATTTATAAAAAAATTCTTTATAGAGTTCAGGGTCGTTTATTTTTGCAACAGTATGAACATCGCCGTTGTTATCCCACGATCTTCTCGCAAAAGTAACTCTTACTTTAACAGTTTCATCGCCGGTTTTTGTTACTGCTATACTTACATAAAAACACTGGACATCCTCATATACTGCATCTCTATCCAATATTCTTAGAATAAGTTTGCCTCCCTTAGTGCCGAACTCACGATTTTTTTCCGCAGTTATAACTCCTATAGCGGCATCTGATTCCTTTATCGTATAACCCATATCCTGCAAAACAAGCGCCGTCGCCATCAATATTTCTTTGTCGTCTTCCGTGTCAAAAATTCTTGTTTCTATATTCCTTCTTTCTAAATAGTTTTTATCAGGAATATAAAGGGTATTATATGTGCTGCAGCCTGTCAGAAATAACACGAGAACTGCAAATGACATTTCTAATCTCATAATATTCCCTTTAAAAACTTGATGCTCTGTAAGCAAAATCTCTTACTTTATTGTATTCATCAAATTTTATAACAATGGTAAGCGTTCTTTGCGATGTCGACGCAGAGTTTTTTGTTGAGCCCATAATCAAAAGCCAAACTCCGGATGATGAGGCGTTTATGCTGGTAGAAACTTTATCATAAACCCAAGTCTCCCTGCGCTGGTCATCCGTAGTAACCATATTCGGGCTGCCCAAAACTTCGATAACATCAGAAGATGACATTCCTATTTTAATTTCCCGCTGCACTTTTGCAACAGTCAAACGCTCATCTTTTATTACATTACTGCCGGACGACGCACAACCGCCTAATAATAAAGCACTACAAACCGCAATACATAAAATTCTCATAGCATCTCCAGATTTGTTATTTATTCTCCTGCAAATTCATTGCCTCATTACGATTTTATATTAAAATTAAATTCTCATTACTCCTTTAAACTGCCATACTATTTTAAATTCGTATATTTATAAGCTTTCTTTGCAGTGAAATGTGTTATAGCCCTTTTGGTCAATCTTTTTCATTGCAGACCTCTTTATGGAACTACTTTTATTGTTACTGTTGCTGACATTTCGTCTATTGGGTCCCCGTCTAAATACGTGGCTTTGACTATTGCTGTACCTGTTGTGTTGTTAAGAATAAGCTCAGCCCCTGAGGTTCCGGATACGGGTGACAATGTTCCCACATTATCACCTGTAATGGTCCATGTGATATCACCATAATGCGTAGTTACTGAAGACCCATCTTTTGATACCCCTACAGAAAAAGCTATACTGCCTGCAAATGCTGGAGGGGTGGATATGCTATAAGTATATTCTGAAACATATGTCATATTTGTAGCTATTGAAACCTTATCCTCCTGCACAGGAGACCTTTTGCCCCCGCCACTACTTCCCCCGCATCCTACACAAGAAAACAAACCAACAAATAAACAAAGCAATGCAATCTTTTTCATTTTACTTCCTCCCCTTTTTTATTTTTTTGACAAAAAATATGCAGAGTGCTTCTAAAAATTATTCATATTTCATAATTTTTAGAAGCACTCTGCAGTTACTATTAAATATTCCTGTTTTCCGTTGTCTTCTCTGAAATTATCGGATTGAAAGGATTTATCATCATATTACTTGGCAATGTAAATATGCCGGAATCTATTGCTATATTATTCTGAAATCCTTTCAATAATTCATATCCGTTTTCTTTTTCTTCCTCCTCTCTATTATTTTGTCTTACTGCTACCGGATGTATTGTCAATTTTTTTAAGTCATTGTAGCCTATGTTTATCTCATTTTTATACTTTCGTTCCGTAAAATTTATCCTAAACAATCCCGGATTTGTCAACTCAAGGTCGATTATAAATGCATTATTATCAGGCAGCAGCAGATTAGTTGCTCCTCTTCCTTTGTTTATTACATAATCCGAATAAAATCTATTTTTACCATTCTGTTTCAGATATATATTACCGTTTGCTTTTATGTTTGTTTTTCCTTTTTCTTTTGTTATCTTTGTTATTATTCTATTGTCTTCTTCACCGATGTTTCCTCCGGCTGTTAATTCTATGTTTTCAGCTGTTATGTTTGATTCTTCGTTTTCTTGTTTCTTTGATTTTATGTTCTTTTCGCTTTCAAGCTTTACATCTGATTTTTCTGTTTCTACTTTGTCTACTACAATCGTGTCTTCGCTTTCTATGTATATTCCTCCTTCTGATTCGGCGTTTAACGTGGATTCCCGATTACTGCCTTCGGGAATGACAGGCAACGACGGCGAACTGCCGATTCTTATGCTATTGTCTTTGCTTCCTATTTTGCCGGTTTGGGATTTTAGATTTATATTTTTTGAATAAAATCCGGCTGTATTGTTTCCAACATCATCACTTATATTTCCGTATATGTCGGCGTTTATGTTTTCTTTGGCTTCTATTTCTCCTTTTAGGTTTATTCCGCTGTCGCCGGAATACATATCTATATAGCCTTCTTCGGATTTTATGTTGCCGATGTTGTACACCCTCACCCTGCCCTCTCCCTTATCAGGGAGAGGGTTGACGGCGTCAAATATTTCTATGTCTATGTTTTCTTTTGCATAGCCGGATAGCAATTCAAATCCTGTTGCTTTTAACTTATTATCTTCGCTTCCTATGTTTCCTTCTTTTGCGTTGAGTATATTTTGAAAAAAATAAACGCTGGCTTGTTGGCTAAAGACTTGCATTGGCAAAAACCAAACTAATGTGACAATTGCTATTATTTTTTTCATTTGTTTTTCCCTCTCTGTATTCAACAACAAACGGATTGAATCCGCTTGTTGTCGATATGGTCTCTGGTCAAGTGACACGTCCCCCTGACCATTTCCTCTTTACGGAATTATGTGTATTGTTACCGTATCAGACATCTCATCTATTGTACCATCTAAATATGTGGCTTTAACTACTAGTGTTCCTGAAGTGGTTGGATAAAGTACTGCACCTGCACCTGTTCCTGAAGGAACAGGCGAAAATGTACCGACATTGTCACCTGTAGGTGTCCATTTAATATCACTTGAGTCTAGCTGTACACCAGAGCCGTCTTTTATAACTGTTACACCTAATCGTATAATACCAGCAGCAAGAATTGGGTCATCTTGTGGTGGGTTACTCAAACTATATGTATAGTTATAATCATCTAAGTTCGTTTTTACTGTAATCTTATCTTCTTGTACTAGACGTTTTTTACCTCTGCTATCTTTTCCACATCCTACACAAACAAACAAACAAACAAACAATGAAAACAATGTGATTTTTTTCATTTTTACTGCCTCCTCTTATTTCTTTTATTTTTTAAATAAAAAAAACTGTCATACATTGCCGTATTTAAAAGTTTAAATATAGCAATGCATGACATAAAATTATTTTTCTTCTGTAAGTTTTGATATCAGTCTTATAGGCGCATTAAGCTGCTGAAATAGATTTAATAAACCAGGAGCTATTATTATATTGTCTTTGAAATTCTTTAATAATTCATATTCATTTTCTATTTCTTCTTCGTTGTTACTGTGCCTTACGGCTTGAGGATGTATTGCCAGTTTTTCTATGGCGTTATGACCTATGCTTATGTTGTTTTTGTATTTACTGTCTAAGAAATTTACTCTGAATTTATTCGGGTTTTCTATATCCAAATCTACTATATATGCATTGCTTCCGGGTAATAATAATGATACATTGGCATCATTATGATTTCTTATGTAGTCGGAATAGAAAACATTTTTGCCGTTTTGTTTTATGTATATGTTTTTTCCGGCATCTATATTTATCCTGCCTTTTTCTTTTGTTGTTTCCGTTATTAATCTGTTATTTTCTTCACCTACACTTTCTTCGGCTTTTAATTCTATGTTTTGGGCTATGATGTTTGACGCCTCATTTTCCTGTTTTTTGGCTTTGATACTCTTTTTGCTTTCCAATCTTACGTTTGATTTTTTTGCTTCTACTTTTGATACTACTATAGTATCATTACTCTCTATGTAGACTCCTTCTTCGGATTCGGCAGTTAACGTGGATTCCCGATTACTGTTTTCGGGAATGACATGTGACGGCGAATCGCCGATTCTTATGCTGTTGTCTTTGCTTCCTATTTTGCCGGTTTTGGATTTTAGATTTATATTCTTTGAATAAAATCCGGCTGTATTGTTTCCAACATCATCACTTATATTTCCGTATATGTCGGCATTTATGTTTTCTTTGGCTTCTACTTCACCTTTTAGATTTATTCCACTGTCGCCGGAATACATATCTATATAGCCTTCTTCGGATTTTATGTTGCCGATGTTGTAGACTGGATTGCTTCGTGGACTTTGTCCGCTCGCAATGACATTTATTATTTCAATGTCTATATTTTCTTTTGCATAGCTGGATACAAGTTCAAAGTCCGTTACCTTTAATTTGTTTTCTTTGCTTCCTATATTTCCTTCTTTTGCATTGAACTCTATATTTTTTGCCGAAACATAGGAATCTTCGTCATAGGCTAATATATCTCCGTTTTCGGAGTTTATCACTGCATCGTTTTCGGCTTCAATTGTTCCTACATACAAATTCTGGTTCGACGATACATTATTAATATACAAACTGTCTTCTGCCTGCATATTTATTATGCTGTTTTCTCCGGTAAGCGATACTGTTATATTGTTATCGCGCTCGCCTATGTTTTCAGCTTTTACGTCTATCGTATTGCCGGTTATATTAGCTCTGCTGTCAGTTAAGGCATTTATTATATCTCCGTCAATTTCCAGCGACACAACCTCGCCGGCATTTATCGTGTTCAATGCTACGTCACTGTATGAGTTTATGTATATATTTTTCTGCGAGTACGCCGTTAAATTGCCTGCCACGTCTACCGTAAAATATTTATCAGCTGCTCCTATGTCTTCTTTTCCTCCGTTTATATTTACATTTACTCCTTTTACGTTTATCCCATTGTTTAATGCTCTGTTATATACGCCTTCTGTGCCTGAAATATTTATATTTCCTCCGGCTTCTATTCCCCTTACATTTAACTCTTTTCCGCTTCCTATATTTATATTTTCTGTTGCCTGCGCATTTATTCCTTCTTTTGCATATACGTACAATTTCTCATTCCCTGACACATTCATTATCATATTATCTTCGCTTATCGTCACGTTCTGCGCGTTTGCCGCTTCCTGTTTTTGTTCCAGCGTTAAACTATTCCACTTGTCTGTTTCAAAACTGAATCCTTCTCCTGTTTTTCCTATGTTTTCGCTTGCTTTTATACTTACGTTGTTTCCGCTTATTGTCGCTTCTTTATTATCATCCGTTTCATTTAACTTTATCGCGTATATCAATTGTTCCAATGTCCATCCGTGTTCAAATAATCCCAATTCCGTCCATTTTGCTATTTGTTCGTCTAACATTTCCTCAAGCATTTCTTTCTTTTCGCTTTTATCCAATATGCTACCGTCTCTTGTTTCCAATATCACGTCGCCCGTTATCGATTCGATTTTGTATACCCCTAAATCACCGCTGTTTTTTACCAGATTTATATCGCCGTATGCATTTACTTTTATCAGCTCCGTATCTATTTCCAACCCTTCACCGTTTGCTCCTTCTATATCGCCTAATTTCGATGTCAGTTCTATGCTCTTTCCTTTTATCTTTGCATTTTCATCTATCCCTATTATGCTTTTATCCGACGTTAATATTACTTTTCCGTTTCCGCCGTTTATTATATCTCCTACATACGTATTATCCGTATTTTGCGTATTCTTTGCATATATGTTTATATCGCCTGCTGTCGTATTATATGCGTTTAACACGCCTCCGAACAAATTAACGTTTACCACATTTGTATTTCCTATCCCGTTTACCGCATTTATATTTACATTATTTCCTGCTATCTTTCCCACTCCTAAACTGTCTATGCTTTGCCGGCTTGTTACATACGCGTCAGCGCTTCCAGCATTTATTGTCCCTTTCAAATTTATATCTGATTTTGAACTTACTATCAAATCTTGCGCCGTACCGTATCCTATAAATCCTATACTTATCGGATTATCCGCTTTTATGCTATTAGTATTAAAATTCTTTATTCCCTGTTCCGTTATTGCATACCTAGTATATTCTTTGTAAAGCCCAAAGAACATCTTTTTTGTTTTCGTCCATGAATCTACAAGGTCGTATTGTCCCGTATAATCCCTCTTATATGCGTACATATATAACGGGTCTGTCGTTAATCCATCGTCTACCCTTTCAATTTCATATAACGGCGTATAATTCAGGCGTTCATAGTTTATTACGCTAAACGTTTTTAGACTGCTTTCACTTAATGTTATTCCCGCAAAACTCGTTGACGACTTCTTATATGTCTTTCTGTCTACCTGCTGCGTTCCGTTTGTCCATACGTATCTCTGCCCTTCTTTCGTGCTGTACAAAGCTTCCTTTCCGCTTAATATTTCTATATTGTTTCCGTTTCCTTCCTCATCCACCGTCTTATTATCTTTTTTTACTATATCCGCACCGTTAAATGTATACAGTGTCTCCAATGCTATTCCGCCTGCTCCGGTTTGCCCTTTATCCATTATATATATGCTTCCTTCTACCCTGTTACTTGTATCTATATTCTTTATATTTATTTTGTACTCCGAATCATTTACTATATTTGCCCTTGCATATCCATCTAATGCTACTAGTTGCCCTTGGCCGCTTGTCGACGTGTTTAATATATGTCCGTAAAGTTCCAGCTTTCCTCCTTCGGCATATATATTCTGCAGTTCTATTTCTCCGGTTTTTACATTATAATATGCCGTCGCGTTTCCGTGTTCCTCCGCCAACTTAAACGACGGGCTAAACGATTTTACATTATCATGCATCTCATTATAATATGCCAGAGCTTCCGCTATTGTTCCTGTCTTTGGTTTTCCGGTTGCCGCGTCTAACACTTTAACGTCTATTATTACTTTTATATTATTGTCCGTTATATTCAAATTCCAATCCGCTACTCCGGCTTGCACAAGTCCGTTTATGTCCAGATATTCTCCGCTTATATATACATTATTTCCTATTATTTCCGATTTTTTTAATTCAGGCACCGGCGTATTACTGCTTTCATCGCCTGTCCACGTCGATAATTCATTATGCTGACCTGCGTACTTTTCGGCATTGGATTGCGCTATTACTTTCCAGTCATTGCTCGGAGCTCCTCCGCTATGATACACATATGCTCCGCCGTTTTTGCCTTTTACGCCTATAAAGTTTTGTACAATATTTCCTTCCGTTGATATTATTCTTACGCTATCGCCTACCAATCTCCCCATTGTTACTATATTGCCCTGCGCTCCTATTTGTATTAACCCCTTAATGTTTGTTACATCTCCGGTCAGCTCTATCATCGGTTTTATATACGGTTCATCAACAACAAAACTGTAATTTGAATTTATCAGTATGCCCGACAAATTTTGTCCGCTTCCAAGCGTATATTGCGCAAAATTTACCTCAACGCTTGTATCGTTGTTCATTTTTTTTATATCTTCCATGCTGTTCATTTCGGTTTCATTCAACACTATCCGCCCTGCTCCTTCTTTGCTTAATATCTCTATGTCGTTAAATCTTAAATTATACGCGCTGTTATTGTCTATGCTTATCACCGCATTGTCCGACGCGCTTATTTTTCCTTTTCCTCCCAAATTGTTCATGTTGATTTTTATTTCACCCATTCCCGCTCTTATATCGCTAAACGTTATATAATCCATCTCCGCCTCTTTCAGCATTCTTTCACCGCTTCCTATATCTATTTCCATTAAATCAAGTTTCAACAGTTCTTCTTCTACACGCGTTATCTGATTCCTTATATAACTTTCGCTGTCCGAACCGGAATATTGTATAAGCAGTTCATATAACAGCTCCCTCTGTTCCAATAAATTACTTTCCATATCTTCCCTTGTTACTTCATAACTTATATCCGCGTGATCTACTTCTTCCCCGCCGTTTTTGTATATGTCTATTTTTAGATTTCTGTTTTCACCGTCTATATAATCGCCTAATATGTTTATTTTTATCTCGCTGTTTACCCCCGCTATTACTTCCCCGTCTATTTGCGCATACGAGTTTCTTTTTACTTCAAAATATTCATTACTGCTCCTCGTAAGCGTGGCTGAAATAGGAACTGTTACATTCATAATACCCGCGCCAATGCATGCTCCTGCATTGTACGAATCTATTATTATAGACCCTACACTTTTTAACGAACCGCCTTCTTTTACATTAAACACATCGTTTATATTTATCCTGCTCTTTGCCGCAGAATCTGCCGTCCATGGCAGTATTTGCGATAAATATAAATCTGTTGTAGCCCTAGAATTAAATATGCTCGCTTCACCTTCCGTCCTTGACATATACATTCTTGCTTCACCATTGCTGAACAATTCCGCTCCTCCGTTTATGTTTATCGTATTATTTATATTATTCTCGCTTTCGCTTATTCCCGCTATGTATGATCCCAAACCGACTGCATTTATATCCGTAATGCTTTTAGTCTCTGCGCTTACTCTTGCGCTTACTTCTAGATCGTCGGCTGCCGCCGCTTTTCCGTTAAAATTTATCTCTTGCGTAGAATTATTGTATATCTTGCTTTCTATTTTAGAAGCTGATCCGCCGGATACGCTTTCAAACTTTGCCTTATCATAAGCCGATACGTTTCCAACTGCGTTTACTTCAAATAAGCTTTGTTTATTTTCGTCTTTATATGTCTTTAAATATGTGTCTTTCCCAAAATTGATTTTTGTCGTATTATTTACGGTTGTTATGCTTGATGCTTGATAAAGGTTTAACCCCGAAACAGAAAACGAATCAATATTTTTGCCTATGCTGTCTTTTACGAATTTATTTAATGCGTTTATTATTATATTATTTGCGTATATGTTTGTTTTGCCTAATACGTCTATGGTTAAAATGGAATTGGATGTGTTTGTAATTGTTGACCGTGCACTTTCTCCCAAGTTTATGCTGGTAGTTTCAGCACTTCCGTTCAAATCAGATATGGCATTCGCTTCTATTTGGAATGCTCCTGTTGTTATGTTTGATTCTCCAGTTGAACTATCTGAACCGATTATTACTTTGTTTGTCGAATTGTTTGTTGTTATTATTTGAGAACCTCCAACAATAAATCCTCCTCCTGCCCCTGATTCAACCTGAGAGTATAGTTTATCATTCGAATCTGTTTTCAAATTTATAGTATCTCCTGAATGTAAATTTAATTTATCACTTAACTCTGATTTCACATTTAAGTCCGTTGTTGCTTGCAAAGAGGCTAAACCAGCAGCAATTAAACCTCCTTCTAAAGATAATGTCTTTAACTCCTGCTTTGTTTTTGAATCAGCTCCTACGACAATATCATTTTCAGCAAATATTGTGTTTCCTTTACCTATCTTTGCATCTAAATTGCCATGTATTATAGAACTTAGCTTACTTCCATCAAATATAACTGCCCCGATAGAAAACCCTTGCATTTCCGCCTCAACCTCAGTATTTTGTTTTGCCCCAACGGAAACATTTTTAGCCATAACTTTGCCATCTTCATCCAAATAGGAATGATTTCCTAAATTTATCGTTAAATTCGTATCAGCTACTCCTATTGATAAACCGCCGGTCAATTCTACTCCCAAAAATGTACTTTCTCCTTTTGTGTATCCGTCAGTTTTAATGAGCAAATCATTGTTCAATAAAATATTTGAATTTTTGCCTATAAAAGCGTTTATATTGTCCGTAATATCAATATCAAATATGTTAGCTTGCGCTGCTCCTGCTCCGGTAATGCCTGAAATTGATGTTGTTTTTATCACATTATCATTTACCGCTTTTACGGTTAAACTTCCTGCGCCGCTTTCTATTTCTATTGTTTCCGTGTGCGGTATTATCGTCGGTTCCCCATATATTTCATCGCCTGTTTCAGGGTCTGTTCCTATTAGATTATTTATTACTTCATATGTTGTTTGTTCTTTTGTATCAACGCTTCTTATTTTTACATTGTCGCCAACGATTGCTTGCGTTGTTCCTTTTTTAGTTGTTGTCGCAACCGTTGCGCCGGTAGTAAACAAACCTGCCGTTACTCTGTCTATTTCATGTTCTATTCTACTTTTCGCATTTGCCAAAATATTTATCTCATTGGCTCTTAATATCTGCACATTGTTTCTCACTGCGGCATAAGAGTCATTTTTTACGTCTAAAATGCTTACCGCCGCGTTTGCAGCAGCAAAGCCACCCGAAGCTATGAGCGTCCACATTTTTAGTTCATCTACATTGCTATTTGATATCACGTTTATATTATTGTTTGCTTTGAGTATCGCTCCATTGTCAACGTACGTGTTTGCCAGTGTAGTTATATCCACTATGTTTACGCTTGCGCCCACACCCACAAAGCCGCCGCTCATTCCGCCTACGGTATTGTCAAATTTTAATATGTCCTCTGCTTTTACGTTTATATCATTGCCTGCCGTTATCTGCGCGCCCGCGCCTATAAATGCGTTTGTGCCATTGTTTATTGTTGTTGGCCCGTAGAGTTTTTCCGTTGTGATGTCGAGTTTGTTCATATCTGCGATATATTCGCTTGTCAGTCCGTTGCTGCCGGCATTTGCTTCATTGTAATTACCGCTTATCGATATTACCGAATCCAGTTCGTCGCTAAAAAGGTCAATGATTTTTTTAATATTATCGTTTGAATTTATATTGCCGCCTATAGTCATCACGGCTACAGAGCCTTCCACTCCTACAAAACCTCCTGCCCCTGTCGCTACTATGCTTTCAATGTCGCGCTGATTTTGCGCGTTTACGTTTACGTCTCTTCCCGCCGAAGCTTTTACATTATTGTCTATTCCCGCGCTTACATCATTATTAATATTTCCTACGGAAACGGTTGCGCCTACGCCTACAAAACCTCCGCCCGTGCCTATAAGCAGCTCTTCAAACATAAGTTTATTTTTAGCTTCTACGTTTATGTCCTGACCGGTCTCTAAATTCGTATTTGCACCGTCGGCTAATACTAATGCACTTGTTTTTGTATTAATATTCATTACCGATACCGTTGCGCCTAATCCTACAAAAGCGCCGCCCATAGAAAGCATTGAAGATTTTACTTTCTGCGTGCTGTCCGCTAAAACATTCAGCTTGTTTCCGGCATTGACATTTGAATTACTTATCAGCGCATTAGTTTTATTTGTTATTTTGCCGACAAGTACCGCTCCGTCTATGCCGGCATATAAAGCGCCCGCGCCTGAGCCTACTGCCATACCCAAATCATCTCCGCCGAGTATTATTTCGTCTTTTGCTTCTACCGTAGTATCTTTTCCGGATTCAGTTTCGCTGCCGGTGATATACGCATTATTTTTTACGTCGGACTGCACTACCGCAACGCTTCCCGCTATGCTTACGCCGCCCGAACCTGCTCCGGCAACTACTATAACGTCATATTTTTCTTTTGAATTTGTTTTTACTTGTATGTCATTTGACGCTTTTACCGAAGAGTTTATTATACCAGCTTCAACCTCATTATCTATCGTTAAAAAATCCCCTGCAAGGCCTAGCGCAACCGTTCCGGCGCCGTCAAGCGCTCCGCCGTATGATGTTACTTCTATTTTATTGTCTGCAAGTACGGATACGTTTTGATTTTCTCCGGCTTCCGTATTATTTTGATTTATTTCGCTGTTTTGGATTTTTGCTATGGATTCGTTTTCTATTACCGCGCCTGTCAGTCCGCCCGACGCCGCGACCGTTCCCGCTCCTGCCGCCGCGGCATTGTATACGTCTATTTTATCGTCAATGTTTGAGTATACTAATAGACCTGTAAATGCGCCCCCACCCTGCCCTCCCCCTGACAAGGGAGATGGTAACAGCGAATGCTTTCCAAGCGCCGTTACATTTGAACTTAATATTTCCGCTATGGATTTGTTTGATATATAATTTAAACCCACGTCCCCGCTGATGCCTACCGTACTGCCAATGCCGATGGCTCCGCTTATCAACTGTATATAATCGGTGTTTTGCGCAAATACGCCTATGCTTCCGCCCGCATAAACGTCCGAACCATATATACCTGCTTTTGCCGCATTGTCTATATCGTTTATCCCGACGCTGCCCACTATGGCTGCCTTCTTACTGCCGCCCAGCGATGCATCTATAAATTTAATAATGCCGGATGACAATGCGCGTATATCTATATTTTTTATTGAATTTACCGCAGCGTCTTTTATATATGCGTTTATTGTATTTTCTATTTTGTTTACGCCGACTGCCCCTCCAATGTCGACTGTTCCGATTAGCGACAGTTCGGCCGCTATTACGCCTATTTCGGATTCGTCTTCCGCTATAACGGCTATATCTTCAGCCGAAATGTTTCCGCCGGTATTTTTCTTTCCTTCTATATAAGATTCGGTTTTGTTTTCAATCCTGTTTACGACTACGCTTGCGGCAATGTCGACTATAGAGTTTATTGATATGCCTGCCGTAACAGCCAATGTTTCTATTTTTGCAATGTTTTGCGATAACAAATCAATTTTGCCGGATATTTCGGCGTCAGTGTTAAGCAAATATGCGGAAATCGTATTTTTTATTGTATTAACGCCTACGCTCGCCCCTATGGCAACAGATGTTGTGGTCAGCGATAATGCTCCGGCCAATGATTTTATCTCAGATTTTTCTTTTGCGTTTAACAATAATTCCGACGCTTTTATAACGGAGTTTTCCACAAAAGATATTATGCCTTTTTCAGATTCTATTTTATTTACCGTAACAGAACCCGCTATGTTTACACCGCTTTTTGTAGTGGAAATAGGCAGTGATATTGCCACCGCTTGGATAAGCGATGCGCTTAATGAATTTAACGCTATATTACCTGCGTTTTCTATTGTTGAATTTTTTATGTATGTGACTGCGTTTACGTCCGTAAGATTTATGCTTGCGGTTCCAGCTAATGTTAATCCGGAAGAACCTTCACCGCTTTGTAAATTTAATGCTACGGCGCCGGATGCCGACGTTATTTTGCTGTTTTCTTGGGCGCTGATGTTTATATCGCCGCTGTCTTTTATTGTCACGTTTTCAATATATGCCTGCGCGTAGCCGTCTATGTCGTTTATGCTGGCACTGCCGGATATTCCAAGTCCGAACGCTCCCATATTTTCGTCATTGCCGGCGCTTTGGTAACTTCCTTCATTATTTGTATTTCCCGGATCAGTTTTCTTTCCGTTTTTATTGCTTTTTTTGAAGCCTTCAAGCCAGTCTGCCGCTTTGTTTTTTAATCCCTGAATTATTCCAGGATTGTTTGACGGTTTTGTTGATGCCGTACCCGCTATCGAATACGAATGTATAATGCCGTCGTTGACGGCAGAAATATCAATGCTGCCTGCGCGTAAATCGTTTATATTTTTAATATAGGCATTGGTGTTTCGTAATATTTCATTGACTGCTCCGGTAAGACCTACGGATATTTTGTTGGAAATGTCCACCGCGCCTGCAACGTTTACAAATAAACTGTCATTTGCAGCATCCACTTTGAGCTCGCCGCCGGATATTTCCACTTTTCCGCCGTCTATGTAAGCGTCCACATTTGCCGTAGAATCCAGCATATTCAACACGCCTTCCAATGCAAAATCGCCTGCGGACGCGCCTGCTACACCTATCGTAATATCGTGCTGTTTATAATTTGAAATTATGTCGGCTTTGTTTGCGTATACGTTGGAATTTGAAATATGCGCTTTTGTGCTGTCGTCATAAGTAATTTGATTGTATATCCCGCCCAATGCCGCACTTGAACCCAAGTCGCCCAATATGCCGCCGACATTTACCAGCGTCGTATCGGAGTTTGCTTTTACTTCCACTTTTTGGTTTCCGGTCCTGTAAAGAGGGTTTGTATTTTGATTTATTTCGGAATTCGTTATGGACGCTTCCGACGCAAAATCAAAGTATAAAATATTTACGCCGCCGCCCGCTGAAAAACCGCTTTCATCGCCGGAACCGCCTTCACCGCCGTTTCCTGAACCGGAATTTGAGTTTTGCGAAGTGCCTGTTGTTGCCGCTGAACTCCTTACCCAGAAATTTACGAGATTGTCCCTCAACGCGTCTAGCGGACCGCCTTTGAGTTTATCATAAGCTGTCTGCGCAAGCTCCGTTATGCTTTTGCCGTTAAAATCATTAAGCCATTCTTCGCCTGTCATAGGAATAAGATGAAGGGAATTTACGCTTATTGTTCCGCCGGCGTTTAACCTGCTGTTGTTTACAGTTGCTCTTGCATAGTCGTTGTAATGGGAATATATAACGGCGCCCGCAACTTCAAAACTTGCTCCGTGTTTTATTCCGGCTTCTGCGCTGCTTTTGATGTCTGCGTCAATTACTGCCGCGTTTATGTTTATATCGTCTTTTGAGGCGAAAGTAACATTGTCTATATTTACTTCGGCAGTTTTAGTGTGGTCGCCCAAAGCCAATGTGCCGCCTATGGCCACTTTGTTTTCCGGAGTGCTGCTTCCTCCGCCGTTTCTTAACCAATCTATACCGAAATCCAAAGCCCAGTCGAAATCCAGATTTTTCGGATTTAAACTTGCCCAGTCCCAGCCGCTGGGATTAAATCTTCCCCAGTCCATACTTCCCATTTTAAACCAATCCCAGTCTAATCCGCCAAAACCAAAACCTTGAAAATCAAAACCTCCGAACATATCGCCGAAATTGAAATTAAGAAAACCCAAGTCCGGCAGATTGCCTATGATGTCCGGTATCCCAAGACCGCTCAAATCGAAATTCCCAAGACCAATACCGTCGAATATTTTGCCGATATCTATATTAGGTATATTGAAACTGCCGAGATTTAACTGCCCGAGATTTATGCCGCTAAGCAAACCGCTTAAATCCAATGACGGCATACCCGGCAGGCTGAAATCGCCTATACCGATTTTGGACAATATGCCGCCAAAATCAATTTTAGGAAAATCTACAGAGCCCAAACCAAAATCGAAAAATATTTTAGAAAAATCCAAAGACGGCAGTTGCAATCCTCCCAGACCGAAATCAATACCGAAATCAAAATTAAAAATGCTGCCAAAATCCATATTGGGAAGTTCAAATCCCATGAGATTTATCGTCGCTCCCTGCGAACCGCTGTTGTCATCCTGCGTAGGATTTTTATTGTCTTCGTTTCCCGTGCCCGAAGAAGAATTGTTTGCGTTTTCTTTTGAATTTACTGCCGACATTATGTCAGTAGTCTGGGAATTTATTTCACTGTCTTTAATTTCAACTTCATTGTATATGTCCGATTTTGCGTCGGAAACCGCTACTCCCGCATTGGAAGCTTTACCCGTAAGAGCGCTCGCCGATACCGACATTTCCGCATTAGTCAGCGCGGATATTGTTATATTTTTTACCGCGTTTATTACGGAATCCGTAATGGATATAATATTTTCGCTTATAACGGTAGAGATTGCTGCCGCAGCCCCGCCGTCAAAAGAAAGTATCGTCATCATACCTGACAAAGATTCCAGCGCGTATTTTATGTTTAAAGTTGATTTTATATTGATGTCATTTCCGGAATTTATTGCGGTATTCCGTACATCAATAATAGCTGTGGGAGTATTCTCAACAATCGCGACGGCAACACCTGCCCCGTCCGCAATAATTTTTGAATCCAAATTAAGCAGAGAAACAATATTTAGGTCTTTACCGGACGTTAAAGTTATTTGCTGTGCGTTTTTATCGCCTATGTTAATGCCCGCATTATTGTCGTCGGTAATGTAGGCAACCGCGCCGGCAATGCCGAATTTTTTGTTTGCCGTATCGTTGTTTCGCACGATATTTCCGGATTTTGCCATTGATTTTGTTTCGTTTTTATCGGTCAATTCGGACAAAATATTTATATCGCCGCTGCGGGCAATTATATCGTCCGATATATTTACCGTATTGTTTGAAATAGAATCATTGTAAACCAATCCCAGCCCGAGATTTGCGTCATTTCCGGGAAGCGCTTCTACGCTTGCCATTATGTTCTTGTTTGTTGCGGCTTTGACAGTCACATCGTTTTGCGAATCCAATTTAGCGTTTACGTTTACGCTATTGTCAGTATGAACGTTCGAAATTGCCGCGCCGGCAGCCGATTCAAACGAAGATATGGACATTGAGCCCGTCTTTGTTTCGGTTTTTGCAGCCACGTTTGCGTTTGCAGAAATATTTATCGCGTCAGACGCGCCCGCGCCGGTCGCGGTGACGGGCGAATTTATTGTAACGTTTGAAGATGTGTGATTGTCGTTTACGGAAACCGCCAAACCGTCGGATTTCGTGTATGCGTTTTCCGATTTTTTGTTGATGTCGGAAATAAGATTTACGCTTTTTCCGGAAATATCGCCGGAAACTGTAAGAGCGGAATTATCATAGCTTGCGTTTTGCGCGACCGCGATCCCTGTAGACAAATTTCCACCAGACGATTTTTCATAATCCTGCTGAGCCTTTTGCTGCGCTTCTTTTTTTGAGGCGGCATCCGTTTTTGCCGAATTAAAATCAGTTTCGATTTTACCGCATACGGACTGCCATGCCGCTGCAATATCAGGGAAAGCGCCGCTTTGATCTTCTTCGGAAAGTTTGTCTGCCAAAGCCTGCGCTATTGCTGCGGCTTCCTGCGGGTTTTCCGCAACTGTCAGCGCTATGTCGTAAATAAGCGCGGGTATATCGCTGCCGTCTCCGTTTTTATTAAAAGCTTCGGAAACGTCCTGCGTGACTTTAAATAATTTTTCGTTTTCTTTAACTTTTTTGTCGGCTTCCGTAAGGGCTGAATTTGCCGCTTCTAAAATTACGCGTTTATCCCAGTTTCCTCCGTTTTCAGACGCCTGTGCGGTATTTTTTTCCGCAGTGATCGACGAGTTTACCGATACGTTCCCTCCTGCATTGATTTCCCCTTCGATCAAAACGTCGTTGTCTGTTTTTATGTCATTGTAGGCGTATATAAGCCCAAGCGAAAGCTTTTCTCCCGAACCGGCCAGACCGATCTCCGCAGACGATATCAAATCTTTTACGGTGGAAGCCGTTATGTTTACGTCTTTGCCGGCGTTTATGACGGCGTCTTTGCCGATATTTACGGACGTTTTATTGTCTAAAAGCAGTATTGCCGCGCTGACGCCGAGATTTTTGGAATCATTATCCCGTTTCAAAACGGAATGCGCGGTAATATTGTCCGTTTCTTTTGTGCGCGCCGCAATATCGATATTGTCTCCGGCATTTAAAACCGCATTTTCAATATTGACTTTTACCGATGTGCCGGAGTCTTTGACCGCGGCCGACATCAATGAACTTTTTGCCAAAATATATTCTGCGGAATTTATATCTGCGGAAATGTTTACGTTTTTGCCCGCTGTCAAAGAATTTGAAGCATTATTTTTATCGCCTATAAATATGCCGCTGTTTTCATCGACGCTATTATTGCTATAGGCGATATTTATATTGAGCGCGGATTCTTCGTTTTCATTATATTCTGCCGCTTTTTTATTGATATTTTTAGACGTGTCCATAGATACGGCGGTATTTATATCCCCGTTTTGTGCGGTAATATCGCCGTGAGCGTTTATACTATTATTCGTTTTCGTAATGTCATAAATTGCCGAAACGCCGAAATTGGTATTATTTTGATCTTTCGTTCTAAGCGACTGCAAAAAATAGTCAAGATTTTGACCTGTTTCGGATTTAAGATTCACGTTTTGTCCGGCATTTAAAACGGAATTTTTGCCGATGTTTACTAACGAATTATTTTTCGTATCCGTAAACGCTCCTATCGCGCTTATCGTAAAATTTCCGAGCTCAGTTGTCTTTGCGACGGCGTTTATATCCGTGCCGCTTAAAGCTTTTGAAAAAATATTGATATCGTTTCCTGCATTTATCAAAGCGTTTTCACCGATGTTTACCGATGCTGAATTATTGTTGTTGTCTGAAACGAAAGACATTTGCAATGCTCCGGACGCGTTTTTCACATCGTCCGAACCCAGTATAAAATTGTTTTTTGACTGTTTTATTTCGGAATTGACGCTGACCGAACCGGTCTGTGAAATTATGCTGCCGTTTGCGGTTACCTCATTGTTGACCGTTGAATCATTATATATTATACCCACGCCGAGATTGCCGTTTTCGTTTTCCGGGCCTGAAATTTTGACATCAAGCTTTTTATCGGTTATGGCATCGATCGAAATATTGTCTTCGGAATTTATGACGGCGTCGTTTTCTATTTTTATCCGCGTCGCATTGTCTATGGCGGACATTACGACGCCAAGAGTCCCGTTATTTTCGCCAAGGTCGTATCCTTCGGTCGTTTTTACCCGCAAATCCGAAACAACGGTCGATAATGCCTCTATCTTCGTTTCGCCGGAGCTTTCAAGAGCCGCTCCGTTTTTAATATTTATTTCCGACGCGGAAGTATTAAATCCGACCGCTGCCGCAACGGCGTCAACTTCAATGTCGATATTTGTTTTGGAGTAAACGTCAGTTTTGATATTTAACGTTTCATCCGCTTTAATATCGCTTCCGTCCCCGATTGTTATTTTTGCGTTTACGTCGGATTTTGCATATGCCCCGCTTATTTTTTCGGTAACGTATTCGTTCAAAAGCGCGATAAAAGTGTTGACGTTAAGCGCTTCCGTAACAGTCTCTTCTATGCCGTTCAAGTCGATTATGGAACTCAGATCCATATCGTCAAAATTAAAACCGGAATCTATCAAATCTTTAATGATCTCTCCGAAATCGTCCGCGTTAACGCTGTTTTTGACTTTGTTTTTGATTTCTTCGTAAAGCGTGCTCCAATCGACTTTCACGTCTTCATAAGAATAATCGTTTTTCGCCGAAGCTTCTATGCTGACATTATTTCCCTCTATTGCTGCATTTTCTATATTTATTTCCGCTTTTGCCTCAGCTATAAGTTTTGTGGCATTATCATGAGCTGAAATTTGAATGTCGCCGGCTTTATCAAAACCATTGTCTTCGTCTTTAGCCGACTTTACGGAAGCGCCGTCTTTAATATCTATTTTTTTACCGGTAATTAATATTCTGCCGCCTATCTCTTGTATTTCTGTCGGCGGAGCTGCATCCATATTAACCAAGTATGACGGATCAACGGCCTTTAGCGTATTAATTTGAGCGTCTTGTCCTGAAACCTCAATATTGTCCGCGTAAATATCCGCTCCGTAGTAAGCATTTACTTTCCCTTTAATCGATATTGTTCCGCTTGGATTTATAGGCATATCGCCGGCAAGTATCGCATTGGCGGCTAACGAATTTACATTATTTGAGCCGTCTATCACCGAATCCATAAAAGCCTGCGAAGGAACGGCAAGGGTTAAACTTCCGACATTTACAATGCCAGAAGCTCCTATAATTATCCCGTTCGGATTTAAAAAGAAAACGTTTCCGCCTATTTTACCGTTCCTGAGCGCGTTTACTATACCGTTAATTTGGCTTGCAGCGCTGTCGTTTATGAGATTTACAAGATTATTCATCCCGTCCATAATAAGGTTGACGGTCTTTCCCGCGTCAACGTTAAACTTACTAAACGAGTTAAATCCTGTATTGCCGGATTGAAGCGTAGTCGTAACTTGCTGAGTATTAGCGTCAACATTTGTTACGGCAGTAAACGATTTATCCGACACAACCTGCGCAAAACCCGTCTGCGAACACAAAAATGCCGCCGCAACTACCCAAGAAATAATTTTTTTCATTTGGAAACCCCTTTTAACTGCAGGTAATAGGTAAAAAGTAAAAGGTAAAAGGTTAACGCCAACAGCATTCATTCTTGCTTGTCGTTTTTTACCTTTTACCTCTTACCTTTTATTTGTCTTTTCCCTGTCGTTCTAAATTTTTGCCGACACTATAAACAATATCCTGTTCGGATCTATATCGTAATATTTGTGTCCGCCCAGAGGGAATGCCCATGTTACGCCGGCGTCGAAATGTTTGAACATTCCGAATTTCAGGCCGACGCCTATACTGTAAATTGAATTTTCGTAATCGTCTGGGAGATTGGCGGTTGAGGCAGGCCAAACGTAGCCGTAATCGCCGAATAAAAACAGCCTTGTATAATCCAGATATTTCCATTTGATGAAATTTACATTGTATTGGAATTCGGCATTTGCGTTTATGCCGTCTTTGCCCATAAGCATTCCTTCGCTGTAGCCTCTTACGCTGTTTGAGCCGCCTATGCTGAACTGATCCGAAGAAGGAACGGTTTCAAAAGCCGCCTGGCCTTTTACTTTTAAGTTAAAGCCGAAATATTTTAAAAGTGCCGCGTAAAATTCGCCGTAATAAGATATTTTTTCAAAATTTGTTTCGCCTTCTATAAGTTTCAGTCCTTGAGAATACGTGATAGAATTATAAACGTATCCGAATTTCGTCATCAAAGTATTGTCCGCGTTTAAAGACAAAACGTCGCTTTTTGTATTTTGCGTCTGATAACCGGATATATAGCTTTCGCCTTTTTTGGTAAGAGCGTTGAACATAGCATTGCTTATTGTGTTTTCCCGTATGTAAAAAGGTTTTTTCACATATATATAAGCGCTGTAATAGTCGCCTTTAACTTCAAGCGTTTTCAAAGGCCCGTTTATTATTTCAGTATCGGAATAATCAAATCCTGCGCCTACTCTTGTCCCAAAAAGAGGTTCGGGTATTTCATAAGAAGCAAAATATGCCGACGAACCCTCGCTAAAAACTCCGCCCAAATTGAAAATGTCGCGGTAACCCGTTATGCTTCTTATTGAGCCGAAAACTCCGCCCCTGTACTCGCCGGTTTCTTTCTGTCCGGCATTATCTCCGAAAACATTCAATGAATATCTGTTAGGTTCATCTATAACCAAATCCACATCGCTTGTCCCGAAAACTTTGCCCGGAGCAAGAACCACTCTTGCTTTCGCGTCATTTTCAGCGTTAAATTTCATTATCTGCTTGTTTGTTTCTATGGCGTTTAAATTGTCTATTTTGTCAAATTTTACGTATCTTCTTATATAACTTTCCGCCGTAGTTTTGTTGCCGGTCACGTTTACTTTGTCGACTATGCCTTCGACAAGATTTATAAATAAAACTCCGCCGGTAATATCCTGCTCGGAAAGAAAGGCCTGCGAAGAAATATAGCCTTTAAGCATATACTCGTTGTTTATCGCGGTGACTATGGAATATATGTCGTTTATGCTTATATGTTCGTTTTCATACTTTTTCTTTATTTCGTCAAAAAAACTTTGCGGCAAAATGTCGCTTTGGGAAAATTTTATTTCGCTCAGCATTATAAATTTTTCGTCATTTTTAGATTTGGCTTTAGTTTCCTCAGTAACCCCTATTTTTTCGATTTCTTTGTTAAACTCCTCGCGTTTTTGCTCTTCCTCGCGCCTGCTTTCCTGATATTCCTCTTCAAGCGCAGAGCTTCTTTGTTCGGCAGCAATATCCGACTGAAGCCTTTCCGAAGGCCTTGTCTGCGCGTACGCAAGCCCGACGGACGAAATAATAACCGACAATACTGTAAATAATCTGATAAAACGTGTCATTTTAGCTCCCATTTTTAACAACAATTACAAATTACGAATTACGAATCAACTGCAAAAACAAAAGCACAATTACAAATGCGATACGAAGCCGTTAATTCCCCTCCGGAGGGTGCCCAGCAGAGCAGGGTGATTGCCTTTGATTCGTAATTCGTCATTCGTAATTCGTAATTGCCGTTTCGTTATTCGTTTGTTCGGCTTTTCTTTGCTGCACTACCTTCAAAGCGGCTATTGTGGCTTTGCTTGCCTCGGCGTTTATCACAACCGCTTCTTCTATTTTTGAAGTAAGCAAAAGCTCGACTCTTCTGTTTTTTGCAAAAGCCTCGGGCGTTTCGGCGTCTTCAACCGGCAAGTCGTCTCCGAAATAATCGGTATAAATGTTTCTTTCAGCTATGCCTAAATTTATGAGATAATCTTTAACGGCATTAACGCGTTTTTCGCTTAGAACCACATTATCTTCTTTATTACCGGTTTTATCGGCAAATCCCGTAAGATATGCTTCGGTGTCTGAAACAGCCAAAAGTTTGGCCGTTCTCATTATCGAATCTTTAGAGGTAAGGCTGAGTTCATCCGAATTTACGTCAAAATAAACGATAATTTTGTACCCTTGTTCTTTTACAATGTCTCTGATTGAAACTTTTTCGGGCGGGGTAGGTTTTGGTTTGAACAGTGAACAACCGCTTGCGGCAAAGAAAAGCAAAAAAAGAATAAAAACTTGTAAATAACGCATAAAACTCCTTTTAACGGCAGTGAGTAGGGAGCAGTATTATAACATCCCCTTAATAACTATAAATCTAAAAATTCAAAGTTTCAAATTCGGTACAGCCGAAATACAATAAATACCAACCGATGGAGTTTATCCTCGAGTGTTTAACAGCGGCAGGAAAACAAAAAAACCGTCATCTAAAATTCAGACAACAGTTTTACTTTTCCTCAAAAAATGCTTCTGCAAAATGTATATATACTGTGCTATGCGTTTGCATTTTTGCCTCAAACCTTAATTGTAACTGCATATTTTATATCAATTCGGCTTCTAGAATATTACAAATTCCGGATTGTATTGTCAAATTATGCTAACAATATGTTAATAAATATATAAGCAGATTGACTTAAGGCTGTCTCTTCCCCGCCCCTTGCGTGGACTTGCAAAGCAAGATGGTGAGGAACTGCCGTTATTAAGCGACAACGTTAAGTTAGAAACTTTTTGTTTTAAAAATTTTGATTATGCCAAGACAATACGAAAAGAAACAGAAATCACAATTGGGTTTCTCTAAAAACCTATCTAAAGTAGTGTCATTCCCGTGAAAACGGGAATCCATTTTTGTCGTTATCGTCGGACACATTTAAAAGCAGCATGGATACCCGTTTTCACGGGTATGACAAAATTGGGT
>JGI24702J35022_10000315_pt1 | contig 28738 bp, 24 predicted proteins | sample TergutTh196P4_FD_35022 | JGI IMG/M metagenome (IMG submission 35022)
CCCGCCGCCGTGAAAGGTTTCCAAGGCGAGCGCCCGCACGAAATACGAAAGCGCACTCTGATGTAAGGCCAGTTCGGTGCCGCGTACCAAATTGGCCGCCGTACCGGTTGACCGGGCATGGACCGTGACATCAGCATAAAACAAACCGCTCCCATCCTGCGATTGCCGGAGGTTTTGATAATGGGGGAGCGTCGAAGGAATATCGCCGGAATGAAGAAGCGTTTCGATATGGTGAAGATTGAACAGGACACCGTTCGCGGTGAACGTCGTCGAAAGCCCGATCACACGATACAGGTCCTCTTGAAAAAACAGCCGGATAGGACCGGATGCCGACGATCCCCGGCGCCGCTCGACCCGATAACTTTTGGCCAATTCGTCAAGCATCGCTCCGTTCGCTCCGTCCGGATTCTCAAGGAGTTTCGTGAAACTACTGCTGTTCCGGGCGGCCCGAAAAGTTTCACGGGCAACTTCCAAAAGCGCCGCGGACGGCGTAAGCACAAGGGCATCGAGGGCACCGTGCTCGATGTCCAGTTCCGGCTCAGCCGACTTCCACAGGTCGCGTAAAAGCTGTTTGGCTGCCCGGACATTTTCAAGAGACAAGGCGGCATAGGAAACAGGCAGGATCGCTTCATCAATTTCAGGCATCGGCGTTCTCCATCAGTTCGACGGGCAGTTTAACAACCAGATCGTCACCGGCCTCGGTACAGAGCCGAAGCGAAACGATCACGCAATCAAGCTGTTGCTTCAAATCGATGATCGATGCCCAGGCAAGCATTTCGTCCGGTGAATCCGTGATCCGCTCGCGGCCCCGAACGTTTGTCACGACATCATTGATCCCACGGGCAAGGACACCGTGCAGATCGCCGAGCGAAAGGATGTTGCGCAGTTCATTCGGTAACCGGCAACCGTAATCGGGATCAAACCGTACCGAACCTTTTTGCGTCATCAGTTCCGCAATGAAATGCTGTGCCAGTTTCTGGGCACCCGTCACATACGCGCCGCTCCGATACGGCCTCGACAATAAAAACTCGAACCCGCTCTCCGTGGAATACTGGATCGTCGCAAGGGAAAAACCGGACATAAATCATCGTTGTCGAAAGTGAGAGAGTGAAAGAGTGAGAGAGACACAAGCAATGAAGGGACTGCGTTCCGCATTTCTCTTTCACTCTCTCACTCTTTCACTTCCCACTCATCGCTGCTTGTCGTTTGATGTTGACGAGTGTCATGTCGTAACTGTAATGGAAAGTTCCGAACTCGTTGCCGATGCGGTCGCTGATCCCGTCCGCGTGGGCGAAGTGACGCAACTTGTTCTTATGGCGGGTTGCGAACGAACGGCAGGCGGACAATATCGCATCGTGTTGGAACATGACCAGCGCATAGTCCCCGGCATTGACCGTTTCGATGTTCGCGGACTCCATCAGCGTCTTCGCCATCTCGTCCAATTCGTCCGTTTCATAAGGGGCACTGATCTGATCCCGGTCCGTCGTATCTGTCACCTTCTCCGGGCGGAACCAGGCGAACTTGTTCGGATCGTAGTCGACACTGCCCTGCAAACGCAGGTACTCCTGATAATGTTTCGAGAACTCCGTGAAGTTCTGCGTAATGTCCGCGACCGATTTTGCCACCGGTTAGCCTCCATAGATTTCACGTTCCGCATTGTTCCGGATCACGTCGATCCGGTTCCGCCGCTGACTAACCGCTCCCGGCGAAAGACCGAGTTTTTCCGCAAGCGCCGCCGTCGAAAGCGGCTCGCGGCCATGCAGTCTTTCGTCATGTTCGTAAATGAGTGCTGATTTCGGATCGTTCCGTAGAGCCGACAGAACATACTGATGCCGGTATTCGTCGGGCAAATGCCGGGTGACCGCTTCCGCATCGCCGACCTGCCCTTCCTCGTTCTGCGTCAACGAGCGACCGCTGTTCCGTGCGTGAGTCGTGCGCCGGATGCGTTCGATTTGTTTCGGCGACAGGGACAGTTTGTCGGCCAGTTCCGCCGTCGTCGGCAATCGGCCAAGTTCGTCCGCCAGTTCCGTTTCCGCACTCTCCAATTGGCGGGTCGCCATGAGCACCCGGTCCGGCAAACCGAGAACGTTCATCTGTTGCCGGGCCGTGCGGCGGAGCGGCATGAGTTGATGATTGAGGTAAGTGTCCAGCGAACTTTTTGCCGGATCGTATTTGCCCATCGCGTTCATCGCCAGAATTTTCGCCCGGATACGCAGATAGTTCGGATCGCCGCCCGGAATCCCGCGCACGTTCCGTTCAATCGCCGGAGCCAGTGCCGTCAGGAGACTGTCCCGCGTGTCTTCGGTGTCGTGTTCCTTCCAAGACCGGTACGCCGCCGAATAGTCCGGCTCCAAACGATTCGCCGGAACGCCAAACGAATCAAGGTCGCCGCGCGATAAAAAAACGTTCCCAAGTCCCGTGTGTCCCATTCCTCACTTCCCCAAGATAATTACACGACTCGTGTAATTATGAAAGTGAAAGAGTGGAAAGTGGAAGGAGTGAAAGAGATTTTGAAGGCAGTAAGTTGCTTCCAGATTCCCCACTCTTTCACTCTTTCACTTTCTCACTCTCTCATTCACTTCCTTCAATTGTTTTGAATCGCTTTTTCGTCCATGTCGCGTTCGAAAACGGTCCGCACTGATAGACCGGGTGTTGTTGCGGCAGTTCCTTTTGGGCATCAATGTCCCGAACATGCGTCAGTGTGTACTGTGCCGATGCCGATGCGTTGATTGTATCGAAAACGAGGCGCATCGAGAGAACGAAGCCGACGAACTCGGTTGTCAGTTGATCCTGCCCCAGTTGTGTGAGCCGGACATCGCCGCCGGTTTTGATGCGGACCGTGGAACCGGGACAGACATCGAACCGGATCGGACAGACCAAGTCGGCTCGCCGTCCTTTCAGCACTTCGTCCCAGTAGGCTTCCTCCGCAAGTGCGTCATAGAAATTGCGCCCATCCGCTTCCTTCGTTGCCGGTGGGGTGCCGTCGTCGGTGGTGGCCGTTTCTTCGTTCGCCTCTTTTTGGTCCATATTTTGCGGACTCCGCACAAGCCCCGGAAACGCCGCCTCACCCGCCCAATCAGCCCGTTGCCGTACAAGCAAGGTCCCCGGCGTTCCATTCGGAGGAACATGAATCCCATAGACCGCCATCGCACTGTTGTTTTCGAGGGACTGCATTCCCGGTGCATCGACGGCGGAAATCCCCTTGCCGTCAACGGAGGTCGGCAGCACGATGGCCGCACCGATCGGGCGTGAATGTTCCCACGAACCATTGGAACTGACAACACCCTTGAGTTCCTTGATCGTGTCGATCCCGGGCATAAACCATTTCGGGATAAACCGGATTTCATGAACGCGCGGAACGATCATGAATCCGAATTTCGCCGCTAGGTGGATCAGGGCCGCCCAAAGCGAATTCAACTGGTAGGTCTCCACATCCATATTCATCAGCGCGTCGAACATCCGCTCCGCAATCGAATGGGAATCGCTCCGTGTTTGGATTTTCAGGATCGGGAACTGATCCTTCTCCAAACGGGCGGCATTCGTGTCCCCCGTTTTGATCCGCTCGGCAAGGATCGTTTCGACCGAGAGCGGAATATCCGGTTTCAGGATTTTCTCTTCATCGATCATCGCGGAGATGTCCCACGGTGCGTAATATTCACTCAGGCGGTTCAGGACCCGGAGTGTTTCCTTGGCGCCGTTTTCGATGATATCCTCCGAAAATCCGTCCAACCCCGCCATGTAGACGGCGTCCATCATTTGCTTGAAAACGAGTCCGGTTTTCTGATCAGCGGTCCCGCCCGTCCCCGTCGAACCGGGCAACGACTTATAGTAGAGCATCTGGGTATAGACGGATGCCGAGGACGGGTGCGTGACGCTGCTGATACACGGATGGGCATCCAGCGCATAGAGCCAATGCCGGATCGTGATCGGAACTTCCGTACTGGCAAAGGAATATGACTGGCCGGAACTTTCGACGAACCCTTCGAAAATGACAACAGTTTCGTTCGTTTGCAGATTTTTGAAGTGAAGTCGGGCCCACGGCCATTTCTTCGGGTTCCGTAGTTCCACACCGGCTTTCCCGTGGATCGGGGAGGCTTTGCCGTCCTGAATACGAATACCGGTCGCAATCGTAACCGTGGCAACGGGGATCGAGTTCAGGGATGCAGTAATCGTCGCCGATGTAATCGGAAATACCGTCCCGCTCTCTTCCGGGACGCCCGGTTCGCCGCCGACTTCGAGCCAGGCTCGGAACCGGATAATTTCGATAGAGGCCATGGGTACTTTGCAGGAGCGTTGACGTTGGATTATAGGAGAAAGGGTATTCCTCTCCAAATTGTCCGAGTTCCGCCCACTCTTTTGTTTGATCAGACGTTGATAGATTGGGATTTACCATCCCCAATAATGCCCACATGGAACGAGCAAATGATCGAAACGTGAGCGGATTCCTCTGATCCTCCATACCGTTAAATCAATCGCTGAAAAACAGGAAATGGGGCTGGAACTACGGTACGGAGTATGGAGTTACGGAGTGCTGGGGAACTACTTGACACAATCCGCAGAATGGGGACAATAGGGGGTACTGTGTGGTTTTTTGCGTCCATTTTCCAAGGAGATTACCAGAGTTCCCGGCCTACTGCCGGTTTTACAATCAGATAATCGCAAGTATTTAGTCCTTGAAACCATCGAATTGATGGGGACTTTCTTCCTTACGTTACTCGGCTTGCCGATTGGAAGAAGTGACAAAGAATTGCCTGTAGGAGACATGCGTTCCCACACGGGAGCGTCGTGCTACAGGCTTGCGAAATGTTCCGTGCGGCGTGGAAAAATGAAATAGATCGTCGTATTGGTTTGTGTTTGCGCACAATCTGCCTTAGTAACGTGAGGGGACATTTCGTAAATTCAAGGACTCATGGCGTTCCCTCTTCTTTTTGAAGACGGCTATCGTCTCTTATTTGTCGGTTTCTGACAACTGACTTTTCTGCACCTGTTACAGTACGGTCTGATCATTAGATGCCGCATTCAACATCGGAAATGTCACACGGGCTTCAGCATAATTACGCAGGTGAGTGTTTTTTTGTTCACCACATTATTGAAGTATCCAAGATGAAATATCTTGGACAGTACAAGTAGCATTTCAGAAGGCGCGTGGAATTATTATACAGCAGTACAATTCCCGCAAAACAGCACCTGTGAGCGTTAATCGCTGGCTTGAACACGTCATCGTCAGCAGGGGCATTGAGTAATGTTTTGATCGCCGCATAGAGGGCGATTATGGCAACGCTACGTCTTGGAGGAAAAATAATGAAGAACTGGGTGGTGCTGTTTGTTCGGACTGGTTCAGAAGCACAAATTGTCCAGATACTCAAAGAAAAGCTGAACGCAAAAAAATATTTGCCCTTTGTCCCGACGAAGGAAACGCCGTATAGGAACAAAGGTGTTATCAGTAAAGTGCGTAAGCCGTTGTTTCCGGGTTATGTTTTTGTACAGGCAGAAATAGAGTCCGATGCAATAGTGGACGAACTGGCGGTGGCTTCGAAGGATATCAAGGACTTTTACTCAATCCTCTATTACGGCAACAATAAAAAGGATGTGCTCGTGCGTGAGGAGGAGCGTTTGTATTGGGAACGCTTATTTGATGTGGATTTTTGTGTCGTGGGGTCAATAGGGGTTCTTGAAGGCGAAACAGTACAAATTTCATCTGGAGCACTGGTCGGTTTGGAGGGACAGATTAAGAAAATCAACCGGCATCAGCGCGTAGCTGTTGTGGAAATGAAAATGATGGGCACAACGCGTCAAGTAATGTTGATGCTGGAAATTCTTGAGAAGGTGAAATAACCCTTATGTGAATGCTCCGTAATGGGATGGAATATCTCATTATCCCGTTTTACCGAGCACCTTTTACCGTTTTGTATCCTTACGGTGAAATGTTACAAGGATGCGTCATTCCATTTTAGAGCGAAAGGAGATTGGTTTATGTCCAGTTCTGGAACACTTACATATTATAGTGATTACCCTCATAACCCCGGTGTACAACTTGTATGGGTAAGTCAGTACCCTCATAACGCTGGCGTAGTGCCAGTCGGACGTTCGAGTGATTACCCTCACAACTCCGGCGTAATGCTTATACATTATACTCAATACGAGCATAACGCCGGCGTAATGAAGATATATCAAACAGGTTGTTTTCCTGCGTCCGAACTCGTCCACACGTGTTCTGATGCGTGCGTTCCTATAGGTTCACTGAAAATCGGAGACAAAATTAGTTCTTGGGACATGGAACGGAGAAGAATGCAATGCACCGCCGTAACAAAAATACATAAGTATGTGATAAATGACATAGTGTGTTTTAATAACGCCATGCGGGTATCGGCATCACACCCTCTTATGGTCGTAGAAAATGGAGGGAAGGGAATGCTCGTACCAAAATGGAAGGTTGCGTTCGATGTAAACGTTGGTGACTGTGTCGTTGGGGCCAATGGAAAACTCGTTGCCGTTAAGACCAAGAGAAGGCATTGGTATGATGCTGGGACAGAGGTCTTGAATCTTTCAACAGACAACGGAGTTCCCTTCTTGGTAAGTAACTGCGTTGTACGGCCAGAAAATGCACAAGACTGTATAGAGTGGGCAGACGCCCCTGTAACTCAAAAACTAATTGTCGCTAATGATGGAATCATGAGAGGCACTGTCCAAGTGGAAAGAATTAGTGCAACAATTTAATTCGCACACTTTCAAGTTAAGGGACTGTTATATTAAAGAATCTCATGCCAATTACCTTTCCCTGTCCAGTTTTATAGGGCCACCGCTTGCCAAACTCCTGTCACAGTTCCCGCACCTCCGCCAAACGCCAAGTCAACTCCGCCGGCTAAGGGAGAAAACATGTCAACTACACAACCACTTGTAGAAGAACTGAGAGAAAATTTGAAGAGAACTAATCATCTCTCTTCTGATGAACAACTTCGCCTGTTGGATGATCAACTCCGCATGGCAGAACAAAAGATAGCAGACAATGAAAAGGAAATTTCCACAAATCTGTCAAAAAGTGCGGTTATGACAATGCTTGCCGGGGGCATATCCCATTATGGTAAAACACAAGCAAAACAAATGTTTGTCACGATAATTCAAAAACAGATTCCTAATAGCAAAGAATGGGAAGGCTATTGGTCTCTATTGCAAGAAAAATTCCCGTCTTCTTCACGCATTTCTTCATTAGCCCAAAGACATGCAGCGAACCTCCAACACCTTATGTCCTTGTTAAAAGCAATAGAGAATTATTAAGTGTGTCGGCGAGAGCCGAACGACGTGAACGGTATCATTATCTAACACGAACAATCGATCATTCAGTTACATAAATATTCTTGGCACTGTGCCGGAAGTATGTTTCAAGATGTTCGTGTTGTTCCCCTAACCTCAATAAGGAGAAATTCAAATGGCAGACTCTTACGAGTACAAATGTGTTCCCGCACCGAAGGGCTTGACGATTTCGGCAAGCGGTAGTGAAGCCAACGCTATTACTGCGTTTGGTGACCGGATTAACGAGAGTTGTACCGACGGTTGGGAATTTGTTTCGATGGGACAAATCTCGGTAACAACTAAGCCTGATAATCCCGGATGCCTCGGTGGTTTGCTTATTTTGCTTGGTGTTATCCAAAAGCCGACAGAAACGCGCACTAATTACAACATGCTCGTTTTTCGAAAACGAAAATAGGCAACAAGCGACGCGGTCGGATTTCCAAAGTGTTGATTCGGCCGCTTTTTTGTTCGACAGCTTCGTAAAGGAGAAACAATGAGCAATGTCTCACTTTTGACGGAAAAAGCCAAATCCGGGGACATCAAAGCCATGCGTGAATTGGTACGCAGGCACATGGAGGGTGATGGTGTTGAAGTAAATCCAGAAGCCGTCTGTGATTGGCTTGAAAAAGCTGCAACTCTTGGAGACGCCGAATCGCAGGCTGACTGGGCAGATATAATAAGGGCAACCGATGGCGATCCTGAAGAGGCCTTTCGTTGGACGCAGAAGTCCGCAGAACAGGGCTTTCCTTTGGCGCAACATAATTTAGCGGTTTGTTTCAAGGACGGTATTGGAACACCGGTAAACCTCGAAAAACAGTGTCATTGGTATCAGAAAGCGGCAGAAAACGGATGGGTGGAATCACAACTTCAGTTATCCCGCTGTTATCTCCATGGTGATGGAATTCCACAAGATTTTCAACGGTCGGTTTACTGGCTACAACAGGCAGCGAACCAAGGTAATGCGGAAGCCAAAAGAAGGTTGGGGGTTGCCTATCATGAAGGCATTGGCATCGAAATCGACAAAGAAAAGGGGCTTGCCTTGTTACGCGAGGCGGCTTCCTTGGGAGACGAAACAGCCAAAGAACTTCTGAATTCCCGGTCCGGCACTGGCGGCGGTTGCCTCGTGTCCATTGCCGTGTTGGGAACCTTGGTAACTTCCAGTATTTGTTGCTTGATTTTATTCGCTCCAATCGTTTGGAAATTTTGAGCAACTATCGACCCGCGAGAGTTACAATTCTTTCCAACACGATACTGGGAAGGTCGCATCAAAAAACACTTTACAGAGAAAAATAACATGCCAAACATACAAGACGTGCATGAATCACAAGGTAGCGAAAATGCAGCCGACACTGCACAAGAAGGCATCTCCTCCTCTATTTCCGAAGGCGAGGAAAGTGTAGCTATTCCGGTGAGTCCGACAGGAATCGACGAGGAGACAACCGGAGAGTGCGCAACTTCCGTGGAGTCGCCATCTGATGATAAGTTGCTCCAAGCATTGCAAGAGTTACGGTCGGACGTTGTTCGACTTTTGCAACAAGAGTTATCGGCAGTAAAAAAACAGTTGGAAATCTTGCAAACAAAAACGCAGGAACTCGAAAGTTCTGCGAAGTTCACAAGCGACTTCGTGCAGAAGACAGAAGACGAAAGAGTTAAAACGCTGTATGCCGAAAACGAAAAATATAAAGCCGGTCTGTTAAAACGATTGGAGGACGAGTTACTTGCCAACGTAATCCGGCAAATTGACGAAGCAGAGAAAATAGTTAGACGTATCGAAAACAAAAGTTTGACTGAAATTACTGCGGAAGAAGTTCTTGCGTCAACACGGGAGATAATTGGCGACTTTAAGGATATGCTGCAAGACCGCTATGGTCTGACACAATACACAAGCACGAGCGGGACAACTGCCGATGAGCAGCACCGCATAACACCACGCAAAGAAATAACGGCAGATGGCGACCTTAACGGCAAAATTGCAAAGTCCGTAACTTGCGGATACAAAGACCGGGAAGGGAAAGTTTTCCGCCAGGAATCTGTCGTGCTTTACGAATACGGACCGTCTGCTACTGCACAGCCGGAAACCGATAAAGAATCTAATGCAGAAACATCAACCCTCTAATACATAAGGACCAATACAATGGCAAAGACAACTTGTTTCGGAATCGACCTTGGAACTACCTATTCGGCTATGTCGTTCATCAACGATATGGGCCGGGCGGAGATTATTGAACATGGCGGGAAATCAATCATCCCGTCTATCGTTTACTTCGGCAGTGGCGGCACTGTTGTCGGAGACGATGCACGAGACAAAGGGAAGGACGGCGGCGAAGAAGCACAGCGAGTCGTCTCTTTTGCAAAACGCAATATGCCTTTCCCGCAACCGGGAGAAGATGAATTTGAAGTCCGCGGCGAAAAATTCACCAAGAAATGGGAATTTGACGGCGTGGAGTATTCTCCCGTTGATGTTTCTGCCGAAGTTTTGAAGCACTTGAAATCAAATGCAGAAGCCTCAATGCAGGCAACTATAGAAACGGTTGTCATCACCTGCCCGGCATTTTTCGACGATATCGCTCGGCGACGCACAAAAGCAGCCGCAGTGAAAGGACTCGGTTTGGAAGAAAAGGACATTAGGATTGTCGAAGAGCCGGTAGCCGCTGCGTTGAATTACGCCCTTGAAACAGGCGAGGACATTAAGGGCAAGACATTCCTTGTCTATGATCTCGGCGGCGGAACTTTTGATATAACGGTTTTGACTGTTAATGACGAATCCGGCAAAACAGTATACAAAGTCATTCGCACAGAAGGGAACCATTATCTCGGCGGTGGAAACTGGGACGACAAGATTGTCGAATTCTTTAAGGAAAAATTCTTTGAGGAAACAGGAATACAATTTTCCCTCGATCACGCCGATGACGCTGACGATTTTTACGAAGAGGATTTTAACCTTCGCGCCGACGCGGAAAAACGCAAGCAAAATCTCACGAACGGTGATTCGATAACACAGACGATAAAGTTTAACGGTCAAAGAGCAAGAGTTGAATTGACTCGCGAAAAATTTGACGAGTTAACAAGCGGGTTGCTTAATGATACATTCCTGCTTACGGATACTGTCATAGAATATGCAAAACAAAACGGCGTTCAGCATTTCGATGCGTTTCTTCTTGTCGGCGGTTCAACATATATGCGGCAAGTCCCGGAAGGGCTTCTTAGAAGATATGCTAACGAAAAAGCCCTTTCTGGAATCACACCGATTTATCATGAGCCCGATAAAGCAGTTGCAAAAGGTGCCGCGAAACAAGCAGAAATGTGGTTAGCACACTCGGTGTTAGATGAAATTGCTCCTCATTCAACTGACGTTCCGCCTACGCAAAAGCAACTTGAAGATGGCGCGAGTAAGATGGGCGTAACTGTATCACAATTCAAGACGCTAATTGACACGAAAGTAGGCAATGTTTGTTCTGAATCCTTCGGTATTCAGGCTTATCAAAATGATACTCCAAAGATATTCAATCTCATCCGTAGAGGCGCAGACCGGCCTGTAACAGGCAAAAGTGACTTTGTTGCACGCGGCTGTCATCCAGAAATAATTATATACGGTAATCTTTCTATGGATGACTCATTACCAGTGTCCGAAGGCGTTGTTCGTCCGCAACAAGGATACGGATACCCGGAATTATCGGAGGGGCAAGATATACCGGTAGAAGTCGAACTTGTGATGAGTGCCGAAGGATTGTTTGATCTTTATGTCACTGACCTACGGGACGGTAGCCGCCAACATGTGACACTTGAAAACGAAAAAAAAAATTAGATGAACCAGAACTGTTGCCGATTGATTTTTGCATTACGTTAGACAATTCCGGTTCAATGGGTAGCGGATATAACTCCGATTTGCAAAAAGTCAAAGATGCAGCGAAGGATTTCGTCGGAAGACGCGATTTGGCTACGGATAGATTCGGGGTAGTACGATTTGACCATACTGCCAGTAAATTATTGGCTTTATCAGATAGCCGGAGCCGGATTTGTTCGGCAATAGATTCGATTGGTTCAGGCGGCGGGACGGACTTTGCACCTGCTCTAGCAGAATCGGCTGATGTTTTGAGGGAATCGGCGGGTTTAAGAAAGCCGGAAGGGTTAAGAAAGAAGGTAGTGCTATTTTTTACAGATGGAGGAACTTCAAACGTGCCCGAGGCGCTACAAAAAGCACAGCAATTACGTAACAGCGGTGTTATTATTTGTGCGGTTGCAACGGATGGTGCTGACAGAAGTTGTCTTACTGAAATGACGGGAAACAGCAATTTGGTTATCATCGCACAGGGCGGTGATATTGCAAATGCCTTTAAACAAGCGGAAACGGCTATTACCGACATAGTCCGTTGATAATAGGAAGGAGAACGAACAATGGCGAAGACCGCGAAGTTTCAGCCTCCGCCTAATCCGTATGCGTCCAAAATAATGTATACGGATGTGGCAGCGTTCCAAAAAATACTCGATAAATTCCCCCAAAGCGATGTCATAAGGACAAAAACAGATCTCCTAAAATGGGTGCAAAACGTTTATAAGAAAGCACATAGGGAAAAGGAACATAGTTCTCTAAAAATAGAAGAAATTATACAGGACACGCTGAATGATAACGCTACAGCCGTAGGCAGAATTACACCAACGAGCAACAAAGATATTCTGGATGGTATTAAAGGTAAAACAGGAGCATTTCTTGATTTCCTTGAACAGGATAAGTTCCGTGAATATGCAGCGGACAAAATTGTCATCAAAAAATCTTATACGTCCATCAGACCTGATGAGTATGATACGCACGTAGAAGAAGTGAAAAAATTAGGTTATTCACCAGTTCAGGCAAAATGGCTGGTTTATGATTATGTGCTGTTCATGACCGGTGAAAAGGATTGTGTTCGAGTCGATTCAAGAGATTACGAAGAAAAACTCGCCGATGATGCTGCTAAATTACGAAAACAGAAATGTACCTGCGGTGAATACAGCGATGAAAATGCCGCTGTCTGCTGTGCGTGCAGAAAGCCGTTAAAGTGTCCGAAATGTAAATCAGGAACTTCCGGCACTGAAAATTGTCTGAATTGCGGCAATGGACCGTTCATTGCGGTCGAGGCATTGAAAAAGGCAAGAGCCGCTCTTGCAAGCGGCGACATTGCCGGTGCCGAAAAACTTATGTGTCAGGTCAGCATTCACTGGTCTGAATGTCCCGGCGCAGAGGAACTCGGGAAGAATGTCAAAAAGATAAAAGGTGAGACGGCAATCGCTGCAGCAAAAAAGGCTTTTTCGACTCTGGACATCGAAAACTGTAAAAAATATGTTGCCGAGGCGGAACGCGATTATCCCCAACACGACCAGATCTCTGTTCTTAAAAAACAACTGACTGAGTTGGAAGAGCGGCGAAAGCGAGAACAGGCGGATTTAATACTTCAGTCAGTCTTGCCGCCAAAATCTTTCACCGCCGCAGAAACTCATACCGGTACGATCAAACTGATATGGGATGCCGTTACCTTTTCCAAGCCAATGGGAAATCAGAAAACTGACATCACTTATATCATTGTCCGAAAAGAAGATGCCGTTCCCGTATCGGAGAAGGACGGAGAAACACTCGCCCGAACACAAGAGCTCCGTTTTGAAGACACAACAACCAAGGTTGGGCAAGTTTACGGTTATTCCGTATTTCCATCTGCTTTTGGCATTACAAAAGAGAAGGGAACAGCTGCCCGTGATAAAATCATTCGGACGGCTTCCGTTTCCCAATTGCAGATTTTTTCCGGCGACGGAACAACCCGTCTTACATGGCAAACTCCGAATAAAGCGGTGCAAATCGCTATTGTTCGAAAAAAAGGTGCGATTCCCAAGGACGTGAAAGACGGTGAGCGTCTCCCAACGGGGAACGCATTAAATGGCTATGTGGACAGCAACCTCGTCAACAATCAAACATACGGGTACTTGGTTGCACCGCTGTTCAAGGGAACCCAAGGGGAATACCTGCAAGGTGCAGCGGCAACCACCAGCGGAACGCCGCGTGCATTACCTCCCACGCCGGGAAAAGTTCTTTGGCAAGTTGATGAGCAGGGTCTCGATATTCAATGGAAAGTTGTTCCTAACGGTAATTTCAAATTCTATTTGTCGGAGTCTCCATTAGGCAAACAAGGGGACTCCCTCGAACTGCATGCTGCTGTTTTTTCAAATGCCACTGAGATTACTGCCTGTAATCATTCTCAGGGACGAGGAAGGTATCCGAAATTGCTGACAAAACCGGTTTATTTGACACCGGTTTCCAAAAATCAACATGTTGCGCTGCTGGGGGAAGCCGTGTTGGTTGTTCCGGTTCAAAACGTCAAGAATTTCACAATCAATAGAGATGCCGGTGACATTATCCTTAAATGGGACTGGCCCGACACGGTGGAAGAAGTACTGCTGGTCCATCGTTCCGATGGTTCTCCGACGTCGTTGGAAGACGAGAAAGCCGGTCGAATCGTCATAACTCGTGAAATCTATCAAAACAAAAAAGGTTACACGATTCATCGGGCTGGTAACGACAATTATTATTTTTTGGTGGCCGCCACAGCCGGACCAGCGGGGCAACTACAGACTTCCGCACCGTTGCAATTTCAAAGCATTGGACCGGCAGGCCGTACCGAACTACAATATGAACTGGTCAGAAAAAGGAGCGGCATTTTCAGCGGTACCTTCATTCATCTCTTGCGAATTAAAGTTGTGAAAGGCAATTCCGGGATTCCCGAACTTGCTCTCAGAAAAAGCCGAGGGAGTCTGCCTCTCAGGTCGACGGACGGCAATTTTGTACTGAAAATTGAACGCTGTAATGCCAATGCAACCGAGGTAACGCTCCCAGATGAAATCATAGAGAAAGGGGCTTACTACAAACTGTTCCCATACAATTCCAACGAAGCGGGAATAATTACCATTGATCACCCCATGTCCGATAAAATGAAGTTTTAATCATTTTCGAATTGTTATGCTCTTCTCTGTTTCCCTTTTCCACAAAGATTCTTTCATCGCATTCATTACCTTCATCGCCTTTATCGGTGCCGCCATTGGTGTCATTGTCGGTATCGGTGTCATCATTGGCGGGATTATAGGCATCATCGTCTGTTGTATCGGAGGTAGTCTCGCCGGTGCCATCATTGTCAAAGTACTCAGAAGCGGTCGAAAAGTTTATTGTCCTTTTTGCTTTGAGTCGATCAAGTTGGTTGACATTCAGTTTAAGTGCAAGCATTGTAATACGGGCATCCATCGCAAACCTTCTTGGTTGGAGAAGTGCGGGCTCGGCTCCATGCCGCAAAGTATGCCGTGTCCAACATGCCGAAAACCTTCCACGTTCAAATTCTGTCCGAATCCGGACTGTCAATTGGATTTGCCGAACAAAATCGCCGAACTTTCAGATATTACCATTGCGATCATCGGCGCACGCGGGGTTGGTAAGACACATTATATTGCGTTACTTATTCGACGCATCAAGAGACTTGCAACCGATTTCAAATGGGCACTGACTCCTCTCGATACAGAAACGGAGGAGAGATATAAAAGAGATTTTGAAGACCCGCTATTTCGTGACCACGAGACGATTCCAGCAACTAACCCAGGAGAAAGAATTCGTCCGCTCCTTTATTCTCTCCGTCTGAACGGCCGCCTCCCAAATTTTCTTCGTTGCCTAAACAATTTCCTTCCCGGCTGGCTCCAACTAAAGCTACGCGACAAAAGAATCATGCTGGTGTTTTTTGATACGGCAGGCGAAAACCTCGACAAGGATGTACATGAGATGGATGAAATCAATCGTTATATTTGCAACGCAAAAGGAATCATCTGCCTGCTTGACCCGTTGCAAATGCGTCCGGTTCGAAAATCGCTCGATAAAAAAATCGAATTGCCGGCAATGAACACAGATACCGCGAAAGTGATCACCAATGTACATCGGCTTCTTGAACACGGATTTGCCGTACAAGGACGTAAGATGACACGGAATAGCAAAGTCCCAATTCCATTGGCGATCGCCTTTTCCAAGATCGACACAATTTCCGCTCCTGCCCGCAATTGCCCATCAACACTGCTTGCAGATGAAAGCTCCATCTACAGTGACACCAGGCATTGCGGTTACTTTCATCCCGGCGATTTTAACAATATCAACCAGGAAATGGGGACATGGCTGAAGGTTGTAGACGAGTCCGATGATATTGGGCAGCCATGCAAAGATTTTGAAAAATTCGCTTTTTTTGGGGTATCGGCACTTGGAGCAAACCCACAAGGTGGCCACTTGGCTTCCGATCCAGAGCCCCGCCGTGTGGAAGATCCGTTTTTATGGATTCTATGGAAAAATAAATGGATAGGCACAGAGGGAGATTAACGGGGTTCCAAACTTGGTGTTCGACTGTTGATCCCCCCGTTTTCCCCAACCGGAAGTACCAAGGATCATTTAATAATCAACAACTAAACAAAATAAGAGGGCAAGATGAGATTACTACAATGGGTCTACACTTCCTGTTATTGGAATATTGACGGCAGTCCCGGCTATCACACTTTCTCTCATTCGGAGAATTTGACACCGGACGAAGTTAAGGAACTTGCCCATCTCTTTGGACGGTATGATCTTCCGAATGATGTCAGTCGGCAACCCGATTCTGAAACAATTGCCGCACAATGCCCCGTTCTGTTTTACTCTGTTACCCTGACAACAGGACGGAAGGTAATTTGCCGGACGAGTTATCTGGGCCGTAATTTCTACGATGGCCGTTGGGGAAATTTCATTGCCCATGCTTTGATCCTTGATCAAGGTGAGTGGTCGGACAATGTTTTTGATTTTATCGATTCCTCCTTGTTTTGGCGTGATCTGCCGGAAGATATCAAAGAAAAATCCTTGCGGATTAAACGAAGCAGAGAAGATATTGAGAATCCAGAGAGCAGGGAAAATCCGGAGAGCAAAGAAAAACCGGATTTTCTGCCGTCTCGGTCGCTGGACGAACTTAGCGGAAATTTTTCGTCAGAGGCGTTTCACTCCTACATGACAAATCCCGACAAGAAAAATCAACTGAGCCTGTTGCTTGGAAGGGTACTCTATCGAAATGCGGAAGATTCCCCCTTGCCGTTTGGGACGTCTCCAATGGAAGCGGCAGCGGCAACAGCGGCATTGGCTTACCTACTGCCGCTACGACTGCTCAACAAATTGAATATTGCCACGTATTTACAGATAGCGGGAAAACCGGTCAGTTTTTCCAAAAAATATTCTATTTTGGGTACTGATTCACCGATCCGAGAGGATTCCGCCTCGCACCCCGTATCGGCAATTATCGACGCTCACTTGCAAGATCGACCGGGATTCTTGCGTTTTCTCGATTCATTCGGCGATGCTCTACCGATGGATTTGGAAACGATCGCCGGAATTTTTTTATTACAGACCCCGCCAAACACAAAACTGGGCGAAAATGAATTTGTCCGCTTGACCGACTTGGTATTGAAACATCGTTCATCTCCCGGAGCGGCAATTCTTGGCAAACAGGCGGATGTTCAAGCCGATGGTTTGATTACCTTGAAAACGCTTCCTTTGATTGCCGCAAAACTTCGTCAATTGGAATCGCTAACGGGAGAGAACTACTTGACGTCAAATATCGTGGGCCACTTTTGCACGGCCTTGGTCGATACCTCGCTCGGCACCATCCGGGCATTGGAGGAATTTGAGAAATACAACCAAATGACTTCCGGGCAAATGGTTTCCTGTTGGACGGACAAGTCGTTTTACCCCCAAATCGTTGCAAGGAAAATAGAGACCGCCTCAACTGCGAAGTCTGACAATGCCTTGTGCGCGGCGATCCTGCTGACTATTACCAAAGAGGCTTTTGGAAAAACCGGACGTTCCTTGAAAAAAGTCCGAGACGAGTTTCCGAACGAAATCCGAAAATTAGCGATCGCCGTTTCCACGTCGCAAGCTGTATTGACAGACCTGCTGCACACCAGCCAATCTGTGGGCGGTATTGTTCAATGGTGGACAACTCTATCACACCATGATCCCTGTTCACCATTGATCACGTCGATAATCGCACAAAATTTGTCGCAATTTTCTTCTTCGGACGCGATGATCATTCGTAAGGAAATGCTTAAACAGGGAGACGCAGATGCTGTATTAAATGAATTGTATCGGCAAATCGACACCCATTCCCTACGATTTTATTTGGATCATGAAGAGTCTATTAGACGGGACCTCTCGGAATTGTATCAAAAACACAGTGCCGATCTTTTGATAAGAGTACGCTTGGATAACATTACAATCTCTGTCAAAGATGTTGAGAGGTTATTATCCTGTGTTGAACGTCCTGAAAACCAAAAAGCACAAAAGCAGATTTTAAACGCGGTTGCTCAAAAGTTGTCAAGTTTTACTTCTTCGGACGCAATGTTCGTTCGCAAGGAAATACTCAAACGGGGTTACTTAGAAACTATACTCAATGAATTGCATCGGCAAATCGACACTCATTCTCTACGGTTTTATTTGGATCACGAAGAGTCCATTAGACGGGACCTTTCGGAATTGTATCAAAAACACAGTGCTGATCTTTTGATGCGGATACGCTTTGACAACATTACAGTCAAGGATGCCGTGAGATTATTGTCCTGCGTAGAACGTCCCGAAAACCATAAAGCACGAAAATCCGTTTTGGATGCCATTTGTACTGCGTTTCCTACGACTCGTCCCGATCCTGCCGCTGTGGAGTTGTTGAAGAAAATCGACAAGACATACCAGACGATTCAAGAGCAACCAAACGGGATTGTGCCGCTCCTCCTTTTGAGCCAAGTGAATTTTAAGGAAAAAGATGTTGGAAGTGTTTGTTCCGTTTTTAGTGATAACCGGTCAATTTACGACTCTCTTCCAAAAGCCAGGCAGGACGCTATGCGTCATTGGTTGCTTCCATTACTTTTCGAACAAGCGACAGAAGTCGACATTCACGAAAAAATTGTCCGGTTATTTGCAACAAATAATTATGTAGAGGCATTTGTCAACGAGTATATGTACTTGGCTGAGAAAATTCTTGTCGCTTGGAAAAAAGGAAAGATTGATAAACGTTTCCTTAGTCTGTTGCAGTATTATCTTGAATGCGAAGATGATCGTCTGATCCCATTTTTGGGCAACGGTCTTGCAAAGAGCGTCTTCGCAAAATTCAGCGACAACGATTTTGACATCATCGAAAAGAAACTCTTTTTCTTGAAGCACCTTTCCGGTACAGAGAAAAACCGCTGGGAATCCGTCAAGAAACGGGTTCGTGATTCAAACCAGAAACCGATTTCAAAAATTTATCATTTCATTCAAAAACTATTCGGAGGGCAATAATTATGACTGTATACAATCCTGCTGGCTGTATCGGCCTCATCATTGGAGCCATCATTCTCTTTTATTTTATAGTTTACGTTGCCATCCCAGTTTTAATCATTGCCGTGATAGTTGCCGTAACATCGGGGTCAACTTATGGGGTCGTGATGTCCTGCTACAATTTCGTATGCGCATGCCGCGACCATCTTTTTAAGCGAACAACAATTCAGTAACTGATCAGCAAATACAAGGGAGGATATTCCTATGAGCGTGCAAGAAAGTGCCCGAGAGAGTTTTTTTTACTGGAAGGGAGATTGGTGGTTCAATCTTCGAGACACGTGCAAGGCAACTTGGGATGCCAATGTTCAGAAAGCCCAATTATTTTGGGAAGAAGCCAAAACAAAGTGGCGAGAGGAAGGAGGAGCGTTTCTTGCCCTGTTTTGGGTTACTGCAACGACGTCCGTCTGGCTCGGAACAGGTCTGTTTCTGCCGATCCTATTTGTGGTTTTCGGCCTGCTCTTTTCATTCGCTTTTGTAACATACAATTTGTTGGCTTATAGCATTTATGGCCTTGAGTCGATCTGGTTGAAAATACACGGAGTTTACACTTTATGTCCGGCCTGTAGCCGATCGGCTGCTCTTCCTGTTTTTATTTGTCACTGTGGAACAGAACATTATTGTCTCAGACCAACCCCCCGCTATGGAGTTTTCGCTCGAGTCTGTAAATGTGGAGAAAAACTCTCAACCTCGACCTTTTTGAAACGCGGCAGACTGGGAGCGCGTTGTCCTCATGATGACTGCCAGGCACCGCTATCAGGTGAAGCATACCGTCCTACGACCATCGCACTTATCGGCGGTACTTCCGCCGGAAAATCAATGGTACGTTCAATTATGGCTTGCTGGGCATGGGAATTATGTCGTCAGTGGGAGAGGGTTGGGTGGAAATGTTTGGATTACGAAGGAGGAGTGCCCGTTTCAAATGATGGAAAAGAGATCGAAAAAATAAAAGAACGAATGAGACTGGGAATAAAAGAAGAATCCACTCAATACGAGAAGAAGGTGCAGGCAATTTGTATTAACCTGAAAAAACCGGACGTCACGTTTCCACTAAAACTCTATTTTTTTGATCCGGCGGGTGAGTCGTTTGGCGGAGATAGATCGTCCGAGCACTTCTACTATCAGCATCTGCGGACAGTAGTCATTGTCATCGATCCTTTTTCGTTCGCTCAGGTAAGGCAGGATTTTGTCAATAAATTGATGCCGGACATCAGCCCAAGCCCAAATCCTCCAGAGGGCATCTTTGATAATTGGTTGCTTAACATGGAAGCGAATCACGGAGGACTGGAGCATAGGACAAAAAATGTATTATGTGCTGTCTTGATTAACAAAACCGATGTTCCAGGATTCGAACAAAAAACAGGACTGCGCACTGGCGCGTCGGATCAAGAATGCCAGAACTTTTTTTTGCGCTGTGGACTGGATAATTTTATACAACAAGTCCAAAAATGTAACTTTCGAGAATGTCGATATTTTGCCGTATCGACGACGGGAGGAGTTCCACTTGGACAACGATTTCAGCCTAAAGAAATCGAAAACGTGATGGGGTGGTTGCTCAACCACGATCTGTTTTAGGTTTTAGATGAGTGTCTCTATTTCGGTTTATCCGTTTTCAAGGAAACAGAAACCACAAAGAGTCAAAAATGTCACGAAAAACACAAATATCAAAAGGCGCCGAAGTTGCGGGAATTGCCGTTGGGATAATAACGGTCCTTTCAACATTTGCGACGATGCTATGGGCGGGTAGTTTGTACTTGCCATCTTTGAACGTTCCATCGAATGTTCCAAGAATGGACATGATGGTTCCAGAGTCCCTTGCCCCAATGCCCGTTGCATCGTCGGCTTTGCTGGATGCGAACGGTTGTCCATTCATTGAACTCGGAGAGAGTGAATCTATTGTCCTGTCCAGTAGTTCTGTTGCCATTTCGCCGGACGGACGAAAAATTATTACGAAAGGAGGCAACTCCGTCCGAATTTGGGACATCAATTCCGGAAGAGTGTTGCGAACATTGGAGCACAGACTGTATGTTCGTTCTGCCGCATTTTCCCCAGATGGCGGCAAAATTGTTACGACAAGTAATGATTCTGCCATTCGAATTTGGGAAGCCAATTCGGGAAGAGTATTGCAAACATTGAACGGGCATACAATTTTTATTAACTCAGCCGTCTTTTTGCCGGACGGCAGGAAAATTGTTTCGTCAAGTGAGGACAAAACCACCCGAATTTGGGATGCTAATTCGGGAAGAGAATTACATCGGCTTGGCGGGGAAGACAAGGTCTCTTTTGCAGCCTTTTCGCCTGACAGCAGAAAAATTGTTACAACAAGTTGGCAAAACAGTCCCTGGGACAGCACCGCAAAAATTTGGGACGTTAATTCTGGAAGACAATTACAAACGTTGGCACAAACAGGCATCCACTCCGTCGCCTTTTCCCCAGATGGGAGAAAAATTGTTACGGGAAGCAATAGTACAACCGCCCATATTTGGGATGCCAATTCGGGAAGAGAATTACGAATACTCATAGGACATGCAGGCTCGCAAGTCAGTTCTGCCGCCTTCTCGCCGGACGGAAGGAAAATTGTTACGGGAGGCAATGACAACACTGCCCGAATTTGGGATGCCGAGTCGGGAGAGGAATTGAAAAAAATGGAAGGCCATACATCTCTTGTCAGTGTTGCCGCTTTCTCGCCGGATGGGAAGAAAGTCGTTACAGCAGGTTACGATAATACCGCCAGAGTATGGGATGCCGAATCAGGAAAAGAGTTGCAGAAATTGGCGGGGCATCAGGCTCGACTCGGTTTCGCCGCATTTACGCCGGACGGAGAAAAAGTCATTACGGGAAGTACAACCATCCGAATTTGGGATTGGGCAACAATTGAAACATTGGCAGAGCGGAAGGGAGAAGAATTGCGGAGCCCAGCCCTGTCCGAGACCGTCACTTCAAATACACAATCCTCACGTCGGCAGTTTCCTCGGTCCGATTCCGTTGCTTCAGATACACGATCCGCCGCTGATTGGATGGCGGCAAAAGGTTTGGCAATTGGCGAAAAAGGCCCAGGTGGAAAAACGCTGGCTCATTTCGCCGCCGCAGAAGGACGTTTGGACGTGCTGAAATTACTTCACCAACGGGACAGTTTTTCTATCTGGGCGAATACCAGTGATAGTGGAGCAGTTGTTGACTTCGGACAAGGTAATGGTTGGAGGCCCTTACACTTCGCAGCCTTCGGTGGACAAGTGGAGGTAATGAAGTGGTTGAAGGAACAAGACGTTAATATCAACAGTGAAACAGAGTGGACGAGTTACGGTAAATTGCGTCCCATTCACTGCGCTGCCCTAGGAGGCCAAGTGGAAGCGATGAAATGGCTGAGGGAACAAGGTGCCGACATTAACGTAACGGCTGACCCACCACATCAAGGCGGTCAAACTCCCATGCACATGGCAGCAAGAGGTGGGCAAGTGGAGGCAATGAAATGGTTGAAAGAGCAGGGTGTCAGCATCAACGTGGCAGTTGCAAACGGCTCGAATTGGACACCCATGCACGAAGCGGCTGGGGGGGGGGACACGTAGAAGCAATAGCATGGCTCAAGGAACAGGGCGGCGTACTTTCCGAGGGACTTATGAGCAATGCGGCTCGAGGCGGACACATAGAAGCGATGAAGTGGCTAAAAGAGCACGGCATCGGTGTTAGTACGGCGAAGGGTGGCGGCTGGGGGCCTATGCACCATGCGGCTATTGCCGGGCACGTGGAAGCAATGAAATGGCTGAAACAACAAGGAGCCGATATCAATCCGGTCACAGGCAGTGCTGGTCAGACTCCTATGCACTATGCGGCGGGGGCCGGACAAGTGGAGGCAATGAAATGGCTGAAAGAGCAAGGAGTCGACATTAACGTAAGAACTCAAGAAGGTAGGACTCCAATGCACATAGCAGTCCAAGACGAGCGAGTGGAAGCGATGGAATGGCTGAAAGGGCAAGGAGCCGATATCAATGCGAAAACGAAAGACGGTGGTGATACGCCGATGCACATCGCTGCTTGGTCCCGAAAGAACATAGCAGTGTTGGAGTGCCTTAAGAAACTTGGGGCCGATATTAATGCAAAAAACGCTAAAGGTAGAACCCCTTTGGGTAATGCACGGGAGAGTTTACCCAAAGGGATTGATCCGGAGCAGAACGCAGTTGTACGATGGCTGAAAAATAACGGTGCTAAAGAGTGAAAATAGTACGAAATGGTTTGCCCCTTTCAAAGAACGCAGAAACCATGAAGAGATACTGATATGCCGCGCGAAACAGAAATATCAAAAGGAGCCGAAATTGCTGGAATGGCCGTTGGAATAACAACGGTTCTCTCAACATTTGTGGCAATTCTATGGGGGGGGAGTTTAGTTATAGAACCATCACTTCTGAATACTCTACCGAACAGTGAGCAACAGTTGACAAGTAACATACCATTCACGCCATCTCCGAAAGTCTCTGAAACGAAAAAAGACGATCAAGCACGGAACGGTACTCAGGCAGCCACGCGGTCACCGACAAATGTATCCGCCGTCCGTTCCACGCAAGAGCTGGAAGGCAAATGGCGGCAACATATCAATGGGAGTGTAGCGGCCGATTTTGATGTCAGATTCAACCAGGAGACGGAGCAATATGAGATGGCCCTGGCGGGCAACATGAGGCAGGGATTTACCAATACAAGAGGAATCAGCAATATTCGATACGACGGAATAACGTGGTCTTTCGATTCTGATTGGGGCTATAAAATCGGCAAGTTTGTCTTGAAGAAAATGGACGGCAATACTTTCGAGGGTGTGGTTGATGGAAGTCGGAACAAGTGGATAAGAATTAATGTGCCCGCGAGTGCTCCCTCCCTGATTATCACGCCATCGACACCTACCCCGCAATTACAGGCAACCAGTGCGCCCTTATCTCCGCCCCGTTCACCCCGACAAACGGTGATTCCAGTTCGGTTTACCGCCGCAGAACAAGCGAAAATCGACAAGTTTTGCTCACAGTATGGAAGTGACGTAAAAGCAGTAGATGAAACTGAAATGACATTACTCCATAGGGCGATCTTAAACTACGATGGCATTGAAATCGTTAAATTTCTTGTTTCCGAAGGGGCAGATGTTAATGCGCAAAATAATAGATACAGAGCGTCTCCTCTCTGGCACGCAGTATTCTTTAACAATCTTGAAGTTGCCAAATTTCTTGTTGAAAAAGGTGCTGACATTAATGCTAAAAGTGCTAATAACCAAACTCCACTCGAATTGGCGAACGAGAGAGGAGAGCCAGCGATGATTCAATACCTTTCCGGCAAAAGTACTGCGCCTACTCAAACACCAATCAATCAGCAGGCAGCACTGATAACACCGACACAACACGACACGCAGATAATCGCGGGACAACGGGGGGGACAGATAACTACGGGACCAGAGGAAATACAAGTAATGGGGCCACGGGGAAATCAGATAACATTAGGGGAACAGGGCATACAAGTAACGGGGCCACGGGGAAATCAGATAACATTTGGAGAACAGGGATTGCAGTTTGGACGAAGAACGCAGTCAACAGATGGACGGCGGGAATCACCTATACCGCAAGGAAGTCAACGTAGAATAAATCGTCAATAATAAAATTGTTTTTGTGCTTGTTGTTGTGCAAAAACAATTCAGGTATACGATTGCCCGGCGACTCTGTACAGCTATTGTTAACTGTGTTTTTAGTGGCCTTTAGTTGAAGAGGAAATGATGATGTCACGAAAAACAGAATTATCAAAAAGAGCCGAAATTGCGGGAATTGCTGTTGGAATAACAGCAGTGTTTTCAACATTTGCGACGTTGCTATTGGCGGGTAATTTGTATCTGCCCTCCTCGAACACTCCGCCAAACGACAACAGGCCGCCAGCTGACAATGTGCCCGCTCCAGCAGACCATGTGACGTCTGCGGCGTTGTCTGATGCTACGCCGTTAGGGTTAGAGGGCACATGGCGACAGTATGTCGATGGACGCTCGCTCGCTGATTTTACCGTCAAAATCAACATGGAAACGGGACAATATGAAATGTCCTTGATCAACCGTTCTGCCCGGTCAACAGGAACACGAGGAATCTCCAACATTCAATATGACGGGAGGACATGGTCTTTTGATTCGGATTGGGGCTACAAAATCGCCAGGTTTGCCCTGAAGAAAGTGGATGATAATACTTTCGTGGGAATAGTTGAAAGAAACCAACACAATCGCTGGGTAAGGATGAGGTCCCCCTGACTTGGACTTGGAATTACATCGGGAATGGAGTTAATTCCAATCAGCACTGCGAAACAAAATCCGACGAATGAATATAGTACGGCATGGTTTACCTCTTTCCAACGGACACGAAATTCATAGAGCAGGAATTGCATGTCACGGAAAACAGAAATATCAAAAAGAGCTGAAATCGCTGGAATTGCCGTTGGGGTAACGACAGTTCTTTCAACGTTTGCGACGTTGGGATTGGCGGTCAGTTTATACTTGTCCCCCTCAATGCCTCAAAGTGCAGCATTGAATGACAACAGTCCGGTAACTCCATCAACTCCACCTGAAAATACAGGTGAACTTACACCAATTATTGATGCTCCCACTATGATGGACGGGGCTACGAATCAATCTCGTCGGGGAGGAACATCATCGACCAGACCTTCCCTTTCCGAGCCGCGTGGATCGGAGCAGAATACAAACAAAAAAATTTATGCCAACTTTTCCAAAGACGGAAAGATAATTATTACATCTGATAGTGAAAGTGTTGGGATTTGGGATGCTCAATCGGGCAGAGAAATTGCAAAAGTTGGTGGAACTTTACTTTCATTACCGACCAGCAAAGTGCTCCTGACTGTGAATAAGTGGGCTGATCGTTCCATTATCCGAAGATGGGATACCGAGTCAGGAAAGGAATTGCAAGCGTTGGAAATGCCGGATGGCTGGACCCATCAAGCCAATTATTCACCGGACAGAAAGAAGATTGTTATGCACAATGGACGACATGCCTTCATTTGGGATGTCGAATCGGGAAGAAAATTGTTTGAATTTGGCGGGAAGTATGGCCACGACTACTCCTTTTTTGCGGACGGAAGTAAAATTGCCACGGAGGGTTATGATAGCACCCGAAATACTAGTATTACCCAAATTTTGGATGCCGAATCCGGCAGGGAATTGCAAAGAATTGATGGACGCGGTGCCCGCTTTTCCTCGGACGGCAAGAAAATCGCTACGGGAGAGTCAATTAGAAATCAGAGTTTTTATACGCGGATTTGGGACGTCAATTCAGGCAGAGAACTGCGGAAGTTAGAAGGGATGCCAAGCCGCTTTTTCCCGGACAGCAAAAAAATTGTAACGTATTATGCTCGTGGTAGTGATAGAGGAGGAACGACCTACAGAATTTTTGATGTCGATTCTGGCAGAGAACTGATGAAATTTGAGGAAAATGCTGTGGGAAGTCTTGCGAAATTTTCTCCTGATGACAAGAAATTCATTACGGAGTTTAGAGAAACGGTATCTTCGGAAGATGGTAGGGGTAGAATGAGTACAGGATACACCATGCTTCGGATCTGGGATGCCGAATCATGTCGAGAATTGCAAAAAATAAGAGCAAAATCATACTACAGTAGTTTTTATTTTTCAGCGGATGGAAATAAATTTGTTACATACGATCCTTTCCAACGGATCATCCAAATTTGGGATGTAAAAACGGGCAAAGAACTATACTCGCTCGAGGGACAAACCACATTCCCGCGTCAAGAGAGAATTACGAAAGTTGGTGCGACAAGTGGGGGCGTGGGAAGTATAGGTGAGAATCAACCAATTCGAAATGGTAAAGTTCGTATTTGGGATATTGATTCTGGCAAAGAAATGCATCAGTTTGATGGTGAGTTTCTCGGATTCTCGCCGGACGAAGAGAAAATTGTTACGGCAAGCGGGAACGGCACTATCCAAATCTGGGATGCAATGTCGGGAAAAGAGTTACACAGATTAAATCACTCGTACAGTGTACCGGTTACGGATGTTTCCTTGCCTGCTATGGAGATGGGGATGGGGCAGATTACGGATGCTTCCTTTGACATTTTCTCTGCCGCTGAAAAAGGAACCGTGCAGGATGTATGCTCCTGCGTTTCCCAAGGTGCTGATATTCGAGAGAAAACCTCATTGGGTGAAACCCCACTGCATCGTGCGGCTACGTATAATCCCAACGTGGAAGTTGTGAAATACCTTATTTCCCAAGGAGCGGATGTCAACGCGAAAGACTCTGGTGGCATAACACCGTTACATCAAGCTACCCTGGGCAATTCCAATGTAGAGGTTGTGAAGCATCTTGTTTCTCAAGGTGCCGATGTCAACGCGAGAACTCAATTGGGTGGGACGCCGTTACATCAAGCTGCCGGGTATAACTCCAACGTGGAGATTTTGAAATATCTAATTTCCTGTGGTGCGGACGTCAACGCGAAATATAACGACGGTAAAACGCCGCTGGACCTTGCTGACACAGAAGAAAAAAGGCACATCTTGCGCGAGGCAGGCAGGAGTAGCCCCCCATCACCGACACTCCGCCGCAACATGCCTTCGACATCAAGTAACGCCCCATCCAATGGGACGTCCTCTTCTTCACTTCTCGGCAGCCGCTCTGGACGTGGACCGACACCGCAACCGATGACGCAGGGGGAGACGTTGCCTACAAGAGCACCGCGTCCCACACCGCAGCCTTCGTCGAGTAGACCGGGAGCAACAAGAACACCACCTCGTCTCGCCACACCGTCTTCCCGATAACGGGAACGGATGGTGGGTTTTCAGAATCTCTCAACCATACGTTGTAACAACACTTTAACAGACACGTTTACGTGTCGAAAGGAGAACTTTTATGGCAAACATAGACACAGGAAAGGTAAGACAAGCCGCACAGACACTGATGACGCGGGCTGGAGAAATGGCTAATATGGCACGGGCATTGCCCAGTATTGTCGAAGGAGCAGCGGGCACTCCTCGAATGCAACAGTTTGTGGAGCAAGTGCGGAATGCTGCACTTACTGCCGGCGCTACACAAGACACATTGAATCAAATAGCAATTCAAATGATTGCCTATGCTGATACAGTAGAGAAAGGCGGCTGAAGAGCCGCCCCAGATTCCGTTTCTACCGCCTCGGCAATCGGAACGGCGGCGGCAAGTTCTCTATCGAATGAGCCGGGAATGACAGCAAAGGTCATTGCCGCTGTGATTGGTCACGCCCTTCACCTTCCGGACGGAGGTGAAGAAGTTGATGAACAAGCAGCTAAAATTGTACAATTATTAAAGGACACAGTACCCGTTGTCATACAGGGGATCGTCGAAAGTTTGCCCGACGAGTTGCAAGGGATGATGTTGGCTGCATACGAAGATGCAAATGGTGAAATAAAGTGGGGATACTTTCCCGCTACGGAAGTTAAAAAAGGACGCGTAACAACTTCGCTGTAGTTTTCACAGCAACACCATGTCGTCCGCTGAACACAGACATAAAAATGACCGTCGTAAATAAAATTCTCTCTCTCTATTGGCAACTGATCATGTTCGGCATCAACAACCTGCTGAACGGCCTGTCGGGTGCATTGGCAGGACGGAACGCCATCGAGCCTATTGTGAAGGGGGCTGCCGCTCTCATGATCGCCTTCGCCATTCCTGGTGCCATTTTGGGGGTATTGGGAGAGGCTCTCCCAACCATACTTCCAATCTTTGTCCCAATTATTGTTTTATGTTTAATCGTTGCTATTGTGTGGAAATTCTTGTCTGGCCTACAGAAAGGGGCGGATCTCCAATCAAGCATCCAGACACTGCTCAATTTCAACTGGTTGAAATCTTTCTTCGGTTCTTTTTCGTTACCTGGTGGAGGAAGAACACTTATAGACATGTGGAAAGACAAACCGTTTGCATATTCAAGTGCCGACTGTATTCACGCTCAACTTGGTTGGACGGCGGAAAGACACGACATTTGGTTTGAACTCGGCGATGATCCGCCGCACGCCATTCTTGCTGGAACGGCAGGTTCAGGTAAATCCAATTTTCTACACGTCTTAATACATAG
>JGI24702J35022_10000316_pt1 | contig 28727 bp, 23 predicted proteins | sample TergutTh196P4_FD_35022 | JGI IMG/M metagenome (IMG submission 35022)
AACATCAGCACAAAGAAAGTCATTAGGAGCGTGACCATATCCGCGTATGTAGCCATCCAGCCGTCGGTTCTCTCTTCGGGTTCCTCAACAGCATCGGCGGCNCCGCCGCCNGANCTATCATCCTGCTGGCCGATGTCCTTTGCCAAAGCTAATCACCTCCGGATCTAAACGCTTTACTGTCGTTTGTGTTTAGTTGCTCGACCAGATAGTCTTTGATGACTCTTGGGTTATCGCCGTTGAGAATTGATAACAGCCCGTTGCATACCATCGTTTTACAGAACACTTCTTTTTTGTTTAGCAGTTTCAGCCGCCCGGCAATTGGAATAAAAATGATGTTGGCAAACATGGAACCGTAAAGAGTCGTTATCAGAGCCGCAGCCATGTTTGCGCCGAGGTTGTTTATTGCGCTTGGGTCAGCGAAGTCAAGTCCCATTAACATGTTGACCAAAGAAACAACAGTTGCGCACATCCCAAAAGCTGGCGCGAAAGCCGCTGCTTTTTCATATATTGCCACTGCTTCGGCATGGCGCTCTTTGACGCCGTTGATACAGTCTTCCAAAGCGAACTTAACGGAAAACTTATCAAGCCCGTCAACCATCATACGAAGCGCGTAACGCATAAGCGGGTCGTCGACTTGTTCTTTTTCGAAAGCGAGCAAGCCCTCCTTGCGCGCCTTTTCCGCCAAGGAAACGATTTTCTCGATGTACTCTTTCGGATTGGATTCCTTTCCCAGCAGCACCTTGAAGTGTCCCGGAACTTTTGACAATACAGACATCGGGAATCCGGCCATCAAAGCAGCTATCGTCGGAATTAGGACTAGCAAAACGCTTGGCAGGTTTATGAAGTCGTTGAGGTCGCCGCCCAGTATGATAATGCCGGCGATTATCGCGCCAAACGCAAGTACCATCCCGATTATAGTAGTGATTCCTTTCATCAGCTATACGTTTCCTTCTTTCTCTTCAGGCCACTGGGCGTCGTTTGTCAAAACAGTAACCGTATTGTCGCGTATCTGGGCCAAACCGCCGGACAAAACTATTTTGCGGTCTTCTTTGTTGTTGAGGATGCGCAGCGCCCCAGAGTCTAGCACTGCCGAATACGTTTCATGACGCGGTAAGACACCCATATCGCCGCTAACACAGCGCAGTATAACCATATCGGCGTCCCCGTCGAACTTAACGTTTTTTGGCGTTACTATTCGTAGGCGCATTTTGTCAGTAGCCATATATACCTATCCTTTATAGCTTTCGATTACTTCGTCAATGGCGCCTTTGTTCAGGAAACACCCCTCGGGGATTTCGTCATAATTTCCTTCGATGATCCCCTTGAACCCTTTGATCGTGTCGGCGATACGCACGTATTTGCCTGGAATCGACGTGAATTTCTCAGCTACGGAGAAAGGCTGAGACAGGAAGCGCTGGACTTTCCTCGCCCGGTCGACGATCAGCCTGTCGTTTTCGGAAAGCTCGTCCATGCCAAGGATCGCGATGATGTCCTGCAAGTCTTTGTACCGTTGGAGTATGTTTTGCACCGAACGCGCCGTGTTGTAATGATCTTCGCCGACTACGTTGCAATCAAGGATACGCGATGTGGAGTCGAGCGGATCGATCGCCGGGTATATCCCCATTTCGACTATCGCTCGCGACAAAACCGTAGTAGCGTCCAGGTGTGTGAATGTAGTCGCCGGCGCCGGGTCAGTGAAGTCGTCGGCGGGGACATATATCGCTTGCACGGATGTTATGGAACCTGTTTTAGTCGAAGTGATGCGTTCTTGCAAACTTCCCACTTCGGTGGCTAGCGTCGGTTGGTAACCGACGGCGCTAGGTACGCGCCCAAGCAGCGCCGATACTTCCGAGCCGGCTTGAACATACCGGAAAATATTGTCAACGAATAATAATACATCCTGCATTGATACATCCCGGAAATACTCGGCGATCGTTAGCCCGGAAAACGCGACGCGCATTCGGGCGCCGGGCGGCTCGTTCATCTGGCCGAAAACCAATGAAGCTTTGTTTATTACCCCTGAGTTGATCATGTCATTATACAAGTCTATGCCTTCGCGCGTACGTTCGCCGACGCCCGCGAAAACGGAATATCCGCCGTGTTCGGTGGCGATGTTGTGTATCAATTCCATGATAATAACGGTTTTTCCCACACCGGCGCCGCCGAAAAGCCCGATTTTCCCGCCCTTGGAATACGGGCATAACAAATCTATCGCTTTTATGCCTGTTTCGAACATCTCAGTAGTCGCGGTCTGATCAAAAAATCCTGGCGCGGAGCGGAGGATAGGCCATCTTTCCTTTGCTATGACTTCAGGTTTATTGTCAATAGCGTCGCCGAGGACGTTGAGCATGCGCCCCAAGGTCTCCTCGCCGACAGGGACGGTAATCTGAGCTCCTGTGTCCACTACCTCCATACCGCGGACAAGACCGTCCGTAGAGTTCATCGAAACGCAACGAACGACATTATCACCCAAATGCTGCGCGACTTCAAATATAACTTTACCGCCGTCGCGCCGCGCTTCTATCGCGTTATACAGCGTGGGAAGCTTGGAGTCGAACTTGATGTCAACCACCGCGCCGGTGATTTGCAGTATCCTGCCTACGTTTTTATCAGCCAAACTAATCTCTCCTTATCCGAGTGTTATTTCAAGGCGTTCGCGCCGCTGACTATCTCGGTGATTTCTTGCGTGATCAGGCCTTGGCGTACACGGTTATATTCAAGCGTCAGATCGTCTATGAGGTCGGTAGCGTTGCGGGTGGCCGAGTCCATGCTGGTCATGCGCGAAGAGTACTCGCAAAGCGCCGATTCCAGCATCGCGCCGAAAACAGTTATATTTATGTACATCGGGACAGCGTATGAGATAAACGTCCCAACATCCGGGTCATATTTCATGTCGATATTCCCGGCATCGTCGCCGTTATCGGGATCAGCCATGATCGGCAGCAGTTTTTCCATGCGCGGGGAGTGCGCTAATACCGATTCGAAATGCGAGTATATGAGATATACCTCGTCGACCTCTCCAGACTTATACATAGCGGTCACACGGTCTCCAATGAGCTCGGCGCTTTCAAAAACCGCTGATTCCGAGGCCCCTGCGTATTTGAATACAACTTGCTTGCCCCGGCGCCGGAAATAATCCGCGCCCTTTGAACCGACCGCTATGATCTTAGCGTCTTTGCCTTCGTTCGCGTTGATAAACGCCAGAGCTTCCTTCGATATGTTGACGTTGAATCCGCCGCACAGGCCGCGATCGCTTGTAAGCACCACATAGGCTATGCTTTTGACATCACGGCTTTCTGCGAACTCGACTTCCTCTTCTCCTTCTCCTTCGCCGCCAATGCTTGCCTTGACGCCTTCCATGACAAGCTTTATATTTTCGCACATGGGGAGAAAATCATCAAAACGTAACCGGGCTTTTTGAAGCTTCGACGTGGCGACAAGATCCATTGCTTTCATGATTTTTCTTGTGTTGTTAACACTTGATATTCTTTTTTTGATAACTTTCATCGTTGCCATCGCGTAAACCTCAAAAAAATTAGATTAAAGGCTACTGACGAATTCACCGCAAGCTTCTTTGATCCGTTTTTCCAACTCGGCGGAAACTGTTTTTTTCTCGCGGATTTCGTCCTGAATATCTCTATGCCTGTCGCCAATAAACAATAGGAATTCGGCTGCTGTTTTGAGTACTGACCCGACTTCAATTTCGGAAAAGTATCTGTATGTCAGCATATATAGAAGCAGCACCTGATTCTCCACGGGCAACGGCTCGTATTGAGGCTGTTTGAGCAACTCGACGATCCGCTCTCCATGTTTTAGACGATCGAGCGTGTCTTTGCTGAGATCCGAACCAAACTGCGAGAACGAAACGAGTTCCCTATACTGAGCAAGCTCTATACGGAGCGGGCCTGCTATCTTTTTCATAGCGGGGATCTGGGCCGACCCGCCGACGCGGGAAACAGAATAACCCGGGTTGATGGCTGGTCGGACGCCGTTGTTGAACAATTCAGTTTCCAAGTATATTTGCCCGTCTGTGATGGATATCACGTTTGTCGGGATATAAGCGGATATATCGCCCGCTTGCGTTTCTATCACCGGTAGCGCTGTCAATGATCCGCTGCCTCTTTCTTTACTAAGCTTCGCGGCGCGTTCCAAAAGCCTGGAATGTAGGTAGAACACGTCGCCTGGATACGCCTCGCGCCCGGGGGGCCTACGCAGCAAAAGGCTCATTGCCCTATAGGCGACCGCATGCTTTGACAGATCATCGTATATGACAAGCACGTCTTTTGCGGGTTCGTCTCCTTGCCGGATTTTTTGCGAACCGTTTTCCATCCATTCCTCGCCGATGGCGCACCCTGAGTAAGGCGCCATGTATTGAAGCGGGGAAGGGTCGCCGGCGGCAGCGACGACTACAGTTGTATACTCCATTGCGTCCGCTTCTTCAAGGATCTTGACGATGCGAGCGACAGTGGAGTTCTTTTGACCTATCGCAACATAAATGCACAGGACGCCGGCACCTTTTTGGTTTATTATCGTGTCGACACATATGGCTGTTTTGCCGACCTGCCTATCGCCGATTATCAGTTCGCGTTGGCCTCGTCCTATCGGAATCATGGAATCGACCGCTTTGATGCCCGTTTGTAACGGCATATTAACTTCAGCGCGTTCAATGACGCCTGGAGCAACACGCTCGATTTGACGTGTCTTGGTATACGGGATTGGGCCTTTTCCATCAATAGGCTCGCCAAGCGCCGATACAACGCGCCCTAACATCGCGTCGCCGACGGGAACCTCCGTGATGCGGCCGGTCCTTTTGACGATATCGCCTTCCTTAACATGGGAGTCAGCCCCCAACAGAACCACGCCTATACTGTCTTCGTCTAAATTGAACGCAATACCGAAAACATTCCCGGGAAACTCCAGCAGTTCTCCGCTCATCGCGTTATCCAGGCCAAATACGCGGGCAATGCCATCGCCGACTTGAATAACGCTGCCTGCTTCAGAAACGTCCAGTTTTTCAGAGTAAGCCTGGATCTGCCGTTTGATAACCGAGCTTATTTCATCCGGTTTGAGTGTCACGCGCCGCACCCCTCTTTCATATGAATTATCAAATCGCGCAACCGAGTTTTGACGGTCCAGTCAATATAATAGCCATCTATAAAGATATACGGGCCACCAATAAGCGACGGATCTACTTTCAGCGAAATATCTATGATTTTGTTGAGTTTCTTCGAAAGGGTCGTCTTCATTTCCGCGAGCTGAGACTCGCTGATCGTGGACGCGAAATAGACCGTTGACTTGATTTTCCCTTTATGGCGCTCAATCATTTCAATCAATTCAGTGAGCGCCGGGAGTAAAAACTCTTCACGGTTCTTTTCCGCGACTAGATTCATAAATCCAAGCAAATCTTTGTTGACATACTTGCCAAAAACTTTGCTAAAGAGTTCCTGTTTTTTCTGGGCTGGTATATGTGGGTGGACGAGAACCTGGCGGCACTCGTCATCCTGTAGCGAATCGTGTATAAATACAGATTGGCTCAGAAATTCGTCGGTTAAGCCTCTCTGTACAGCCAATTCGAACAGAGCGGACGCGTACAGGGCGCTCAATTTCTCCATTTCATACTCTCCAGATCAGCCATCGTTTCGGTAAAGAGCTTGTCATGAGCTTCCTTGTTCATGGAGAGCTTAACGAATTTTTCGGCCATGACCGCTGAAACATCGATGATGACGGTGCGCATTTCGGTTTCTGCGCGCTCCCATTCCATCTCTATATTCGCGGCGGTACGCGCCTTGAGCGCGTCAGCTTCTTTTTTCGCGTCAGATATAACGCGGTTGCTCGTCTCCGTCGCGAGTTTTCGGGCTTCGCTAAGGATTTCGTCCCGCTCGCGGGTAATTTCTTCCATTTTTTGCTCGTATTCGAGTTTTAGTTCTGTTGCTTTAGCCATATCGCCTTCAGCTTTGGCGAATTGGCCCTGGATTTTTTCCGCCCGTTTTCGCAGAAAGTCGCGGACAGGCCGATAGAGCATGTATGCCAATATGGCGGCTAGTATGCACACGTTGAGTAAATTCGCGCCGGCTGAAATGACGGTATTCGCATCCATACCAAACGGAGGCGAGTCGGACACGCTGGAAATAACAAGCCCAAAATCCAATACAATCACCTACTTCCCAAGAGATCAACGCATAGATCATGCGCAGGACGCGAGATATCCCAGACACAAAAATTCAAATTGATGAACCGCAGTGTATTTGGGAATCTAGGTCTACCTACGGCTTACTTTACTATGCCGGACTGCACGACTTCGATAAAGCGGTTTACAAGAGGATTGGCGAACAACAGCAGCAATGACATTACGAGACCGTATATGCCGCTTGTTTCAGCCATAGCCAAGCTGATGATCATGGCGGAGTTTATCGCGCCTCTTGCTTCGGGCTGGCGCGCTATGGACTCGATCGCTTTAGAAGCAATATTCCCTTGTCCAATGGTGGATAGAAAGCCCGCAAAGATCGACAGTGCCGCTGCGTACTGTCCGGCAGCGATGACAGTAGCCAAAAATTCCATGTGTAGTTTCCTCCGATTCGTTTAGATTTGTGTTTTTTTACGCGTTTATATAAATTATTTTTGCGCTGAAGTGTGGGGCGCAGGGGAGAGAGACACGGAGTAGGGAGATACGGGGGGGCGCGCGTGTGAGAACCGTCAACATTCAGGTATTTCTGACGAACTGGTTATAAATGACAGGCTTAACGTTACAAAAATATATGTCTGTAGCACTCCTGCAAACACGTCAAAATAGGCGTGGAGGGCGGCGGGAAAAATGAAACGCGCTAGCATAGGAGTCATCGAGTAAAGCAAAGTCATCATGATAAGCCCTGAGAGCATATTGCCAAACAACCTGAAACTGATTGATATAGGCCTAGCTAGCTCGCCGATGAGATTGACTGGAAAAAACAAGAACATCGGGCTAAAGAAACTTTTTAAATACTCGCCTTTGCGAAATTTGGCGCCCATAATATGGGTCAGAGCGAACGTCATGAGGGCAAGAGCTACAGTGAAAGACCAATCCGCTGTCGGGGGGCGTATACCGGGGATTAGTCCGCTAAGGTTTGACAGCAGGACAAAAACGAACACAGTGAAAAACCAATTGCCTATGGACATAAGCCTTTCACCTGCGGTTGACCGTAAATAGTTGTCGAAGAGTTCGACGATCGCCTCGATAACGTTCTGGAAACCTTTTGGCATTTCTTTGAAGTTACGATACTTGATTCTGACGATTATGGCAAAAATAATGAGCAGGCCCATTATGATCCATGTTGATACTACCGTGTCCGTGATCCTAACTTCTATGCCGCCTATCTTAACGATCCCATAAATTTTTATATTAATATCCAAGTTTTTATCGCTTCCTTGAAATTCTTGGCTTAAAGCCGCAGCTAGCGCTGATATAAACGAGAATTTGTATAATAATCAACATAAGCTGAACATTAAATTGGAATTATCACACTTATAGAATACAAAAGATTGAAAAGAATGTCAAGGCCAAAAATAAAAAATCTATGATTCAATTTTTGTTATTTGTTACAGTTTGCCAAAGTGTTATTCTACTTCTTCAAGTTTCATCGACCTGACTATAATAAGGGATATCTGCAAAGTGAAGATGCCGGCAGCGGCGCCCCATACGTTGATAAACGGAGGATCGACGTAAACTGAAACCAAGCCAGCCGCAAGCAATACGATACCTGTTAGAAGATACCTCAAGAGGTATTGGATACGGATATAGTTTTTACCTGCGTCAGGTATTTCAAGGCTTGTCGTTTTTTTAACCGCTCGCTCAAGCAAGAAAACTTTGAAAATATTAAGCGACGACGTCAATATAACGCCAAACGCAAAATATAACGCGTCGAGTGATCTGTAAATCGCGACGCCGCCCGCGATGATAAGCAGCGCGGCTATGCTGATAAACATAATCATTTTCTTTGACAGCAAGGACAAATTCATGTTGTAACCTCCTAAAATTTATTGCTAGATCCAATGTCACAGATAGATTTTATCGCCGCCCCTATACCCAATAAAGCACACACAATCAGAAGCCAAGGCGTGGTCGACAGCAGGGAATCAAGGAACCGCCCGAGCAAGATACCGACAGCTACGCAGGCGATTATTGTAATACCTACATGCGATAAATACGAGAGAGCCTTTATGAAGCCGTTCTGTTTACCTTTGTTATCACTATCCATAGCACGATCCTTTCACAGTAATAATAACTCATAATTGTAATTATATCAATAATAATGATAAAAATAAATAGAATATGTAGAAATATATACATATCCTATCAGATGGTTTTCTTTGCTAATGGTTATACGCGGCTTTTTCTTATAAACTCCAGCTTCGTCTCGCTTATCACTATAGCCGCGAATGTCAGTACAAAACCTACTACTAATCTGAAAGTAAACGCTTCATTGAGGATTACCAGTGAAGATAAAGCGCCAAAGACCGATTCGACAGTCATAATAACGGCTGCTTGTGAAGGGGGCGTGTATTTTTGTCCGAAAATCTGCAGCAGTAGGCAAACCGCCGTGGAAATGACTGTGAGAAATACTAGGGTCCAAATGTCGGCGACAGCCATGAGCGTCGGGAACGGTTCGAATATTGTGGCGGCGATAAGAGCTGCAACGCCGACAAAAGCGAATTGGAACATTGCCAGTACTATAGGATCGCGCCCATGTATAAATCTGGCGGTCACGACAAGGTGGTTCGCGTAGAAAAATCCGCACACGATAGTCAGAGCATCGCCTACCCCAATTCGCAGGTCGCCGTCAAGTGAAATCATGCCGATACCGATTAGGCATATAATAGCCGCTGACACATTGTATCTGTCCGGGCGTTTTTTATTGTATGCCCAGTAGAGAAATGGGACTATTACACAGTATACAGACGTCAGAAACGCATTTTTGCCCGGCGTCGTCTGGCGTAGGCCGTATGTTTGGAATAAATAGCCGAGCAACAGGGCCAAGCCCATCAGGGCACCACCAAAAAGATATGATTTATCCAGTTTTTTTAGCTTACCAGCGCATATAGGCAAGAGTATGAGGGCGGCGCCGCAAAATCTGAAAGCAAGTATATAAAGAGGCGGGACGCTTGACAGCACGTTTTTCATCAATACGAAGGAGATACCCCAAATAAAGGTGGCTACGAATAAGCCAACTCTGCCAAGACTCTTCTTTTTTGCGCTGTTCATCCCGTCCCTGCTTTCTTGATGTATCTTGACGCCGAATTAAGCATCATTCGCTTTGTCCCCGTTTTTTCAAATGCGATTTCCAGCAGCGAGTCGCCGCCCACACGGGAAATATTGGTTACAACCCCATACCCGAACACTTTGTGCTCGATCTTGTCGCCGTTACGGAGTTTGACTGTTTGATCAGTCGACGGTTTGGGAACTACACCGGTTTCCCGGGATTTGAGCTTAACAGGCAGGGGAGATGAAGAGGAGGGCAAAGGTGGGGATCCATGCGTATGGTCTCCGGTGTCGTGGTCTAGGCTTTCGATGGGATCCGCAAAACTAAAATCGTGGTATTTGTGCCTCGGTTTAAATACATCTATGTTTTCCTTTCGTATTTCCTCCAGGAAACGCGACGGCTGCGCCGCCATAGTCTTACCAAAGAGCATCCGGCGCCATGCGCTGGTAAAGTAGAGCTTGCGCATTGCGCGCGTCATCGCGACATAGCAGAGACGTCGCTCCTCCTCGATCTCATCCGGCTCGCCAATAGAGCGGATGCCTGGGAATATCCCCTCTTCCGCCCCCACGATGAATACAGTGTCGAATTCGAGTCCTTTCGCGCTGTGCATAGTCATCATCTGGACACGATCCACGCTTTGGTCGTCGCGGTCGAGGTCTGTAAATAGGGTGGTTTCGCTGAGAAAATCAAATAAGGAACCGCCTTGTTCATTCATGAAGCGGATTATATTGGTTTTAAGTTCTCTGACATTTTCTATTCGCGATTGGTTTTCGTATGTTTTTTTCTCCTCCAGCATCTTGATATATCCGGTTTGGCTTATTAATATATCGTAAAGCTCATCAAGCGGGACTATGTCGGAGTTTTCGCGAATTTCAGCAATCATGTCGGCGAACTGTTGAAGCCGCCCGGCGGAACTTTTCAGTTCTTCATGTTTGAGTGCTTCGCCAATGATATCGTAAACTGGGCAAGCCGATTGCGTAGCCAGGACAGTGAGACGGTTCACAGTCGTCGCGCCTATGCCTCGCGGCGGAGTGTTGATAATCCGAAGCAGACGGACGTCGTCTCGCGGGTTATATATAACGCACATGTACGCGAGCATATCTTTGATCTCAGCCCGCTCGTAGAACCCCGTGCCTCCAATTATCCTGTAGGGTATGCCGACGCGTTTGAAAGCTGTTTCCAACTGGTTTGACTGCGCGTTCATACGGTACAGTATTGCATGCTCGTCCCAGCGCCGGCCCTGAGCGGAGCTGGCGATGATAGTGTCCGCCACAAAGCGAGCTTCTTCAAGCTCGTCAGGTATGACGCGCAGTTCAGGCTTATCGCCGCGTTCGTTGTCCGTCCACAGTTTTTTGCCTTTTCTTTGATGATTATTGCGTATCACGTCGTTGGCGGCGTCCAAGATATAGCCTGTCGAACGGTAATTCTGTTCAAGGCGGATCACACGGGCGTTTTTGAACTGCTTTTCAAAGTTTAGGATGTTTTCTATTGTCGCGCCCCGAAATTTGTAAATACTTTGATCGTCGTCGCCGACGACGCAGATGTTGTTGTGACCGCCGGCAAGCATGGAAACTAGCAGGTATTGGAGATTGTTCGTGTCCTGGTACTCGTCGACGAGTACATATTTGAATTTATCCTGGTAGTAACGCAGGACATCCGGATTCTCTTTGAATAGCTGCGTAGTTTTAAGTATGAGATCGTCAAAATCCAGTGCGTTCGACGATTTTAGCCGACTTTCGTACTCTAGGTACGCTCGACCAATCTGTTTGCGCCGCGCGTCGCCGTTTATTTCAGCAGACGAGAGGAAATCGTCGGCTGATATCATGGCGTCTTTTGCGCGGCTTATGTATCCTAGTACAGCTTTGGGAGTAAAAGTTCGCTCTTCTATGTCCAGGTCTTTGAGTATCCGTTTCATAAGAGATGCCGAATCGGAAGTGTCGTATATCGCGAATGACCTTTCATATCCGAGCCTGTCTATGTAACGCCTAAGAATGCGAACGCAAGCTGAATGGAATGTGCTTGCCCAAATATCCTCCGAACCTTGACCGAACATTTTTTCCAGTCGCTGTTTTAGCTCTGTTGCGGATTTGTTGGTAAACGTTATCGCGATTATTCGCCAAGGCGGGACAGGGTCGACGGCGCATAGTTCGCGGATTTTTGCTTTTGACGGTTCTGGCGATGAGGATGAAGGTGACAAATATGCTTCCAGAATGCCAATATCACTTTCGGACGCGTCGTCAGGCACATATTCGCTGTCTGATGCTTCTCCATATTTTAGTATATTAGCGATACGGTTGATCAATACTGTCGTTTTTCCACTTCCGGCGCCGGCGAGCAGCAAAAGTGGGCCTTGAGTAGCCATGACCGCTTTGCGTTGAGTATCGTTGAGGTGTGTAAAGTCGCGGCTTATCGCCGCCTGACGAAGGCATATGAATTTTGACTTAAGTTCCGAGCAAATCATTCAATTACATCCTTTACGTTACGCCTTTCTTAGCAACAATAAGTTTCCAACTGTTCCGGTTGCCCGCGCGTTGGATTATACACTATGTACAGGGAGAAAGCAAAGGAAAGCAAAGAAAAGATAAACGAGAGCCTATCGCTCCCGCTTACCTAACAGATTATGAGGACAATAAAATGAAAAAAGATAATCTAGCGCTCCTGCACTTTTATGATAGCAATTAGTTATTAAGTAATCTACACTTAAATATTTCAATTGTATTAAATATCAAGAAAAATCAAGGTTTTTTAAAAATTTAATGTAAAATTATGGATTTTTCGGTTGCTGTTCAGTTGGCATCCAAAAACACAGGTTGGTTACAGGCAACGCACTGGTACAGTGGTGAAAACTAGTAACAATAGCCAAAACTTGTGTGCGGCGAATGTAACCATTGCGAGTTTTTTGGATACCAACTGAACAGTTTCATTTTCGTCAATCGAAAGCCAACCCAAACCATGGCATGACGCTTTGTCCAACAGTTGCGACATACAGGTAATCAGGCGCTGATATCATGCCAAACCTCCTGACCGTAGTATCTGCTCCGCCATTTGGAAAGCGACATAAAACAGCGTCGCGGCAATGCTCCGTAGGAGCTGGATCGCTAGATACAATGGCGTTATTTGCTGATTGCGTATGTTGATTCTGCGATCGCGCGGGTACTCTGACGACGCACTCGTTTGCGTGGGATGCCAGCATAATTGAAGATATCGCGTCAGGTTCAAATCCGTCAGGCGCCAACAACTCTTTTATCAACAGCGGCTCTTCCTGTCGAGGCTCGACAATGGCGCACGAAACGCCGCCGGGCGTATCGATTTGCACTAAAGCGCCATTTGACTCATGGCATAGTAGCTCTTGATACGACAATGCCCGTTCGTCTGCCCTAATATGAGGTATGCCAATTAGGAGGCTTTCGCGCAAGCGACCGTAGTCGCTGTGGGACACTTCTCGCGGCATAATCCGCGCACCGCTGTCTCTGTTTCTGTCTCCGACTCTATCTCTGCCTTTGCAGCTGGCATCGACACTTGTTGAAATAACTAGTTTTTGCTCATCTATATAAAACCATTCGCGCAGCTCAGAGCGGGCGCTGTAGAACCCAAAAAGGCTATCTTCTGATGGGCAAAGCGCTATAGTAGGGAAGCCTAAGTCGTTTCCCAAACGCAAAAGCACACGAACTACCGCCGCGCCTAGACCTTGGCAACGGTGTCCAGGTAGAGTAGCGACCCCGTATATCATCGCGCAAGGCAAAGAGGTCGCGCCATATACGGCGTCGCCAGTAGGGAGGAGGTAGCCTGCCGCGACCGGGACGCCGTCCTCTATGGCGGCAATGCATAGTTCAGGGTCGTAATAAAAGCCAAAAAAAGCTGATTCTTCGCCTTTGCCAAACACGCAGCGCCAAATATGTCGCAATTGCCGCTCTTCTTCTATGTTCGGGCAGCGGATCGATATCTCGTTTGCCTTCATTGTAATGTACGCTCACACGTCTCTTTGATGACTCGCTCGAGGCTTTTAAGATCCACGAATGTGTCCGGCCTTTTATACGGATCACGGAGCAGCGCGGCCGGATGGTAGAGCGCCATGAATTTCACGCCATCCTTGTCGTACCATTTGCCGTGGTCGCGTGTTATCTTAAAATTGCGGTCAATGAGTTCAGCAGCAGCGATACGACCAAGGCAAACGACGATTTTTGGGCTGATGAGCCTGTACTGGGCGCGCAACCAACCAAGGCAGAGTTCGCGCTCGTCAGACTGAGGGTCGCGGTTGCCGGGGGGTCGACATTTTACGATGTTTGCTATATAAATATTTTTGGTTCTGTCGAGACCGATGATTTTCAACATGTCGTCAAGTAGAACTCCCGCGCGCCCTACAAATGGTTCGCCTTTGAGGTCTTCGCTTTCACCGGGACCTTCGCCAACAAAGAGCACTTCCGATGAACAGGAACCAACTCCAAAGACTACATTAGTACGCGTTTTGTGAAGCTGGCACTTCTTGCAGTTATCGCACGCGCTGATGAGTTCGTCCCATGTCAGCATGAAGCATTCCTCCTTCCAAATCAACAAACAGAGTATACACTATCTTATAGTCAAATGTATACTAATGGGCAATAAAATTTGTTGATGTGTATGAAAAGATAATTGGAACAGATTATCACGATATAGCCGACAGTATTTATCTGTGAGTTAATAAAAACGCTAATGAACAAATCTTGGATTATATCATTTCAAAAAAGCACAATGGGTATGATGATATGATCAAAATGCTCAAAGACAGACATGCTTAAGTGAACAAGTGAACAGTACCAGATACCTTATGCGTTTTGTAATTCTCGCAGTGGTGTGAATTTATAATAATGCTGAAACATGGTAACTAAACCATTGTTTCAGCATTATATAATTATTTCTGACTACTTGTTAATATACCATTTGTTTACTGTACTGCTACCTGCGGAGCTGGATCTGATAGCGGGATGAAATCCGCTCCCCAGTAAAACGCTTTTGCTGTTACTGAACCTGCCGGAACGGTGCCGCTGGAATAAACCATTACGAAATCAAAATCACTTGCGTCGACAATTTGAGTGTTCTCAATAGTACCAGTAAGTCTGCCAGCTGCGTCATAGAAGGCGATTATAATCATCGAACCAGCGGGAGGCTCGTCGTCCAGCACTATCGAAGCGGTTGCGTTTGCGCCTTCAATGCTAATATGGAAGGTCTTCGTTTCCTCAACAAGCGCGTAAAGCGCGTTGTAGGCGTTGGTTGCGGCAAGCTCGGTATCCGAAGCCGTCAAAGCGGTTGCAGCCGCGAATGCCGGAGCAGTAGCACTTACGCCAATAGCCGAAGCGAGTGGCAATAAGTCTTTAGCGTTCTGGTACGCGCTGCGCTGTGTTGTTGCGTATGATATCGACGAATCCACGTTAAAATCATCGACAGGGAGAAGCGAGAAGTTATAGTTGACCGTTTTGCCGGAAGCGTTAATAATGTAGCACGACTTTGGCGTCGCCTGTGAACCCCAGCTTGTGTCGGCGCCGCGTCCACGTGACGCGATATTCATGTACATGTAGGTTGGAAGGCTGTCGTTATTGCGTCCGAATTGGTCATATACCTGATATACGCGCTTCGATCTGGCGTCGCCGAATTGCGTCGGGCTGTAGTGCAGAGCGTTGAACTCAAGCAAGTTTGACATATTGTATGCCGTCTCAGCATGGTTATAAGTGTAACCGCTCCCGTTCCCCGTGAACAGGTTGTTTGCCGCGAACGTTCCCGACTTCATGATAACGCCGAAGCCCGTATCGTCAGTTACCGCTGCCCAACGCGTGTCAAGGCGCTCGCCGGTATCTTGGCTGGTAATATACTCTACGTAGTTTTCCGACACTGTGGTAGAGTAAAGACCAACATCGGCGCCCGTTTTGCGGTCGATGTAATTCTCGTCAGGACCGCGCCCAAAGTATGTTATATTCTCCATGCCCGGCACTAGCCTCATGTACCCGCCGATGACGTTGATGGTCGACGACGCCGACGCGCCGAATACATAACGCGCGCTAACGTTGACCTCGCCCGTCGGGTAAATCTTGTAGGTCGTCGTTATTGTCACGCTTCGAGCAGCGGCAGCCGTGTTGGCGGATGTGTTGACGATTTCGACATAGTTAGCGAATATCGTCGCTACGCTGTAAGTCGTTGATGATTGAGTCCGCGCGGAACCAATATTCTTCCATCCTATGATATTTGTACCATTCGTTCCTTCTCCAAACTGGTTGTCGGTAACCGGCATATAGAAGTTTGGCTCGTAACCTAAAGTGGCAAAGGTTTTCCCCTTGTAGCTCATGTTGGTAAATGTGCCGGACGCTTTGTCAAACGTGTATGAGAATAGATCGTCGGGACCTGTAACCTCGATCGTCCCAGTCGTGCCTCCGCTCGTTCCTACTACGTCTATCTCATCAACTGCCGCCGGCACAATTCCCTTCGCGATAGGAGCAAAAGCCCCTGTTGTAAGCGCTACCTGGTTTTGGGCGACAATATATCCCGCCTCCGCCCAGTTTGTAGCAGCTCTCAGGTGGAATTGAATATTAAAGAAATACTCCGCTCCAGCCTTTGGCGTTACCGCGTCGAAATTCTGAGTAAAGTTTGCGGATGTATTCTTCGCGTTGCTCGTGCCATATGGCGCTGCGGCGACGTTTAGAACACCCTCGCCTTCCCTTATGACCTTGCCGTTTTCAGTAATCTGCCAAGTCATATCGTACGCGTTAGCGTTTGTGTACATGAATGAGTTTTTAACCGTGAATCCGACGCTAGTCGCGGTTGGGGTTCCATTCGCCGAGACTTTTAGCCTTTGATATAGGCGTCTGACTTCGGCGGCTTCTGGCTTCGGGGTGCGATCCGCAAGGATAACGCCGTTAGCACAAAAGTCGAGGTCGCCGCTTGAGTTGCCCCAGTCCCCGTCATAACCGAAGAACGTACCAATACCGGAGTTGTCGCCTCTTATGCCAGTGATGGTAGTTGAAGGCGGCACAGGTGTCTTAACTGACTGATCCACCCAGTCCCATATAAACCCGCCGGCGCTGTATGAATTACCTTCGCCTATGGCGACATATGTGTCCATGTTGCCCAGTGAGTTGCCCATTGCGTGAGAGAACTCGCAGTTGATCAGGACTTTATTTGCCGTGGAGGGGCTGTTGAAGGAACTGAACGACGGATACATACCCGCCCACATATCGGCGTAAGTCTGACCGTACTGCGCGTGGGTCGGGCGCCCACCGTTGCCTATTGTTCCGTTTAACTCGTTCTCGCGGGCTTTTATTGTCCATATGGAATAACCCGCCGAAGTAGCGTTCATGGAAGACTCGTTGCCAGCGGACCAAGCTACGACGCAAGCCATGTTCTTATCGCGTTCAAACATATTGAGCGAACGGTCACGAATCGTAGGCTGGAAAATACCGAGGGTCGATTGGCTCGTATTGCCGTGGCTTTCGTGATTCGCTTCATCCATTACGTAAATACCCAGTTCGTCAGCAACGTCGTAATACCTTGTATCGTGCGGGTAATGCGACATTCGCATCGCGTTTACATTGTTTAGCTTCATCAGCTCCTCATCTTTACGGATCAAAGCAAGTGTCATGGAGTAGCCCGTATCGGGGTTTACTTCGTGAATGTTTGTCCCGTAGAAGGTGAGACGTTTGCCGTTAACTAGGTAGTAAGACCCCGCCGACGCGGTGTAGACGCCGTTAGTAATCGTCTGAGAGTTGGCGGCGTTAACGTATTGAACATACCTAAAGCCGACTCGAGTACACAAATACTCCGTTTGAGATCCATTTTCCACATATATTACCAACTTGTAAAGGTATGGATCCTCGGCGGACCATAGATGTGGGTTCGCGATCGTCGCGGTGAATTGTGGTATCGCGAGCGATATGTTTGTACTATCCGTGATGCCAGGCGTCGCGGTATACCTGACGCCTCCGCCAAACGGCAAGGTTTCTGTGGTGATGTTGTTGGAACCGCTTACGCCGGAGGCGGTAACGAAATTGACAAACTTATATTCGCCGGTATCGCTGCCTTCCGCTGCAATGTTGCCTTCCGCATCATAGAGTTTGTAGCGGACAATATTGGAAACGCCATCAGTCCTTGTCGGATCCGCAAAATCGCGTACGGCGGCTTTCAGGTCAAATGTCCAGTCTGTGGGAGTTCCGTTATTGAGATTAGCTACCGACACAGGTTTCGTCGACAGTTCAAAATCCCAGATGTCTTCCATGTTGCGCGCCATAAGGTAAGCATTGCGGGATATACCTGATAGGCGCAACATATCCTGATTTTCAAGCCACGATCCCGAAGTCCAGCGGATCAATTGCAGGGCGATCACGTTGTCGCCGACATTAACATATGGTGTTACGTCTATCTCGTGATGAGTAAAAATATCGGTAGTCCAACCTGCGGGGCGGCCATTGATCCAAACATAGCAGGCGCTAATGCCGTCAAAGTTCAGGAATACCGCTTTGTCGCCCCAATCGGCTGGAATCGTGAAGTGCCGCTGATAGGTGCCAACGCCGTTATAGTTTGTCGGAGCGGCTGGCGCTGACGTACTGTTACCAGAGCGGTATAGTCCCCATGCATTACCTGAGTTAACGTATTGCGCCTGGTCATACTTCGCGGATCCGTTTTCATTGAAGTAAACCTGCCAGCTTTTTGGCACAGTGATATCATCCCAGGAACTGGCGTCGAAGCCCAGTGTGTTAAAATCGCGCGGCGCCTGGCCAACTCCCGCCGTCGGCCACGGTCTTGCAGCTGGGTTGACGGAAAAATAGAATTTCCACGTACCATTAAGCGGTAGAATATTTGTTGAGTTTGAAATCGTCCCGGCTTCATTAGCAAACGGATATAGCGTGAAACCATCCTTGGCTTTTGCCTCTGTGTCGTACAGGTAGTAGTTCGCGCGCGGGTTCTCGCCGCCAAGCGCGAATACAAAAGGTGTGGATGAGTTCGTACTCCACTCGTTGCCTGTGAACGCTATGTCGGGTTTGACGTAAATAATCATGGCTTTATCCGAACCAGTTGTCAGGGGCTGGAAAGTATAATCGGCAAAATCAGCAATGGAAAGGCTTATCTCCTTGGTGGTTGCGATTCTGCCTAGAGAAAGTGACCAATTGACGCCGCTGCCGGTCAGAGCGCCTTTCTCAGCAATGTCTTCCGGCGCTAGACTGATTTCGTTAACCGATAGCCCAGTTATTGCCGTGTCAAATGTTATATCTATTTTGGTTGATGGTGTTTTCGCGGCGGAGCTGCCGTCCGCTAAAACACTGTACTTTATAACGTCCGGCGGCCTTTTGAAGAGCGTCGCCTTGTCAGAAACGCCCGGGGTCAAAGGCACTATGACAAAGTTGGGAATATTTCCTATTGTCACTGTTACTTCACCGGCTTGGGCATTTATCAGTTCAAGCGACCAATTTTTGCCGTTTCCGGTCAAAGCGCCTTTCCCAGCAATACCGGCGGGGCTTAGGGTTATGCGGTCGGCGGTCAGACCCGTTACGTCTGTATCAAAGGTTATGTCAGCTTTTAATGATGTGACAGTCGCGCTGCCATCAGCCGATACAGCATACTTTGCGATCACGCCCGCGTATAATGTGACTTTATCGGCGTCTACCGCGCTGGGCGTGAAGTTAAGCCCTGGGACATTCTGTAGGCCCAAAGTAACCTCGCCGGCTACGGCGTCGCTCACCGGAACCGTCCAGGTCAAGCCACCGTCCGACGAAGTAGGCGTACCTATCGTCGCCGAACCAGCCGGAGTCAGTGTAATATTCGCCGCTGTCAGAGTGGACGTCGCCGTGCCTAAACTCAACGTGATTTGTGAGGTCGAGGTCGTCGCGTCGCCGTTAGCGGTTGCGCTGAACGTGGCGGCGGCAGGGGTGTATTGGTATATGCCAATATTATCGATATATGTAGACCAGGTAATATTGGCGCCAAGGCGCGCGCCAAGTATTTGGATACTTGTCAAAGCCCCGGTCCAAATGTAATTTGTGGTAATGTTGCTGGTTGTTCCCGCATTGTTTTTGGGTCTAATGTCAAATGAGATGTTTTCCCCTTTTTTCAAGTGGATGTTTACAGAGTACCATTGTGTCCGGCTGGTTTGCCCGGTGGGCAGGATAGGCTCGGCAGTTCCCGCTCCTCCCGAGTAATAGCCTATATTGGTTTGGGTTGCGACCAAGCTTAGCGCTATAGGTAAGAGTTGAGCGTTTACCAACCTTATCTCACCTCGGCTGGTGCCGCCCGAAGGATTACCGGGGTACCAGTCAAAGGATATCATTGATTCGTCGGCCGCGTTGAGCGCGCTCTGGGTTCCGGCACTTATCGCCTTAAGCGCGTTTCGGCTGCCACTGATATTGCTCAGCGACCAAGACAGTTTATGTGTTGTGTTGGCGTCGGTTCCCGTTCCAACAGAGGTCGTAACGTTTGACGCAGCCACGCCTGCGTTACTGTCAAGTCCCTGTGTAGCGGCAAAGCTGAATAAGTCTGTTGTAGGGTTCTCAAAATCGGTACTTTCAATGTTGGTGTATCCTGCCGGAGGCGTAAGGCTTGCCCCCATAACTGGAATGGAAATTACCGGCAGCGTCGCTGCAACTAGCGCAAATGTAACTACTATTCTTAGAAATCTTCGCATTTTCAGCATTATATTACCTCCTAAAATAATCGTGTTTCCTCCCAAGAATTGTCGAGAATCCTATGGGAGTTAGTTACTCACGCAAAAGAACGGCGGACAAATCCCCCCCACCATCACTTAAACACATAGAGCCCGAGGCAAAAGTTACAGGGAACTGTTTTAGTAATGGTAAATTTATCACACGATTTCTTGAGCGTACTTCGTTATTTTAACAGTTATTGGCAGAATGTACAAGTGTTTGTTTATAGAACGATCATAAGGGCTTGAAAGAGAAAAGTAGTCGTGATATACTATATACGGTGATGAATCTACATTATGGAGGGTTCACTGTGGGAAACATATACAACAATAGTGATAACGCGAAATCAGCGGAAAAGACTAGCATTCTTGAATTGCTGGAGTTTACGATTGCGGGCCATTCCTATGGGATCAACGTTGCGAAAGTTACTGAGATCATGCAACGCTGCCCGATTACGCCAATGACTAAATCACACCCCTACATTGAAGGCGTCATTAAACCGCGCGGTAAAATCATCGCGCTAATCAATCTGCCCGAGTACATGCAGCTTGGCGAAAGCAGGAATCCGGACAGGGACATGTTTATGATTACAAACTTCGAAAACGTCAACTCCGCGTTCCATGTTCACACAGTCGAGGCGATGCATCGGATTAAATGGAGCGACGTTGAACGGCCTTCCGCAGTCATTTACGGCAGCAACGACAGCATCATCACAGGAACGACAAAAATCGGCGACAAAATAATAACTGTAATTGACTTTGAAAAAGTCCTGTTTGACATTAACCCCGATACAGGGCTGCAGCTTTCTGAAATCAAGGTAATGGAGAACCAGGAACGCAGCGCAAAGCCCGTAGTGGTCGTAGAGGACTCGGTGTTCCTGAAGAAAATGTTATTGCAGGCTCTTGAGATTGCCGGTTACACGAATATTACTTCTTTTGACAATGGGCAGGACGCGTGGGAATACCTTGAGAAAACCAAGAATGAATGCGCGGCTGGCGGGATTCCAATAAAACAAAAGGTGGCTATAGTCATTACCGATATTGAAATGCCCAGAATGGATGGGCACCACCTCACAAGGTTGGTGAAAAGCGATGAAGTTTTAAGTATTGTACCGGTCATCGTTTTCTCCAGCCTGATAGATGAGAACCAAATAAGCCAGGGGAAATCCCTTGGGGTCGATGCCCATCTGGCAAAGCCTGAGATCGCGAATCTCGTGTCAACAATAGATCAGTGGATATTGTAATAAGAATAGACTAGCATAGACTAGCGCCTCACCCAACCAGAAACTGGCTGGACGAGGCGCTGTGATTTGTAATCATTATACCTTTGTCGTTTATGTCACGACATCTTTACGCCGTTTCTATCGCGGCGGCTTTTTGTAAGTTCAACTTCTCGACGGCTGCTGCCCTCATCTTGTATTTCATTATCTTACCAGACGCGTTCATCGGAAAATCGGTCACGAAATCCACATAACTTGGGACTTTGTGCTTAGCCATATTGGCGCGTACATAAGCCTTGACTTCATCTTCGTGCATCGTTTCGCCGTTCTTAAGGACGATGCAAGCCATTATCTCCTCGCCATACTGCTCGGACGGTACGCCGATCACCTGTACGTCTCTTACTTTTGGGTGCGTGTATAGGAACTCCTCGATTTCCTTTGGGTAGATATTTTCGCCGCCCCTGATGATCATATCCTTGAGCCTGCCAGTGATGCGGAAATTGTTGTCAGGCTGACGGCAGGCAAGGTCTCCTGTATGCAGCCAGCCGTCCTGGTCGATTGCCGCCGCTGTTGATTCGGGCATTTTGTAATAACCCTTCATGATGTTGTAACCGCGCACTACGAACTCGCCGGTTTCGTTGTCAGGGAGTTGCTCCCAAGTCACAGGGTCGACTATCTTGCACTCGACGCCGGGGAGCGGCCTGCCGACGGTGCTGACGCGAACATCGACGGGATCATCGGTGGAACTCATCGTGCATCCGGGCGAACTTTCCGTCAAGCCGAAGACAATTGTTATTTCAGACATATTCATCTTTTTTACGACGTCCCGCATAACCGAGATGGGGCAGGGGCTTCCAGCCATAATGCCCGTTCTCATGTATGAGAAGTCGGCGGAGCTGAAATCCGGATGCTCCAGCATTGAGATAAACATTGTCGGTACGCCGTTGCATGCGGTGATTCGTTCCTGGTTCACGCACGCAAGGGCGGCTTTCGCGGAAAAATACGGCAGAGGGGACATCGTGGCGCCGTGCGTCATCGCTGCTGTCATAGACAGCACCATCCCAAAGCAGTGGAACATAGGGACGTGGATAAGGAAACGGTCCGCCGTGGATAGATCCATACGGTCGCCAATACATTTCCCGTTGTTGATGATGTTGTGGTGAGTGAGCATGACGCCCTTTGGAAAACCTGTAGTACCCGACGTATACTGCATGTTGCACACGTCGTCCTGACGCGTCAGCGCGGACAGGCGGTAGACCTCTTCAATGGGGACGCGGGAACCCACTTCGATAGCGTCTTCCCATGTGAGGCAGCCTTTCTGTTTCGATGTTACATTAATGATGTAGCGCAGAAAAGGCAGACGTTTGCACCGCAGCGGTTTCAGGGGGGAGGAGTACTCAAGCTCAGGGCATAGCGTCTTTATTACAGAGACGTAGTCTGAATCTTTATAGCCGTCGATCATGATCAGCGTGTGGATATCAGCCTGACGCAGCAAATATTCAGCCTCGCGTATCTTGTACGCGGTGTTCATTGTGACAAGGACAGCGCCTATCCGCACTGATGACCAAAACGCGATAAACCACTGAGGCACGTTTGTAGCCCAAACAGCGACCTTGCCGCCCGGTTTTACGCCAAGCGCGATAAGGCTGCGGGCAAAAGCGTCGACGTCGTCGCGGAACTGCGCGTACGTGCGCGTGTAGTCGAGAGTCGTATACCGAAACGCGTACTGGTCTGGGAATTCGTCTGTGACGCTATCTAACATTTGGGAAAACGTCATGTCAAGCAGTTCGTCTTTCGGCCATATATACTTCCCGGTTTTTCTAATGTTGTCGAAATACTTCTCCGTCCTGGCGCGGTTGCTGGCTAGCCGGTTCATAGTGTTGACGTAGTGGGGGAGTACGATGTCGGCGTCGTCCAGGCCGGAATTGTCGCCGGTCATATCAAGCGCGAGATGTTCCTTATAATCGATAGAACGCAGGGCGAGGAGCATGTCGCGCAGCGGTATCTCGCCATCGCCTGTCAGGCAGCGGATGACCGAGCCGCCTGAAGAAAACGAATCGCAAACGTGGACGGACTTGACATAAGCACCGAGATTGCTTATCGTCTTGTCGGCGGACTCGCCACCATATACGTAAGTGTTATGGAAGTTCCACAGAGCGGCGAGATTGTCACTCGCAAAACGCTCAAAAACGCCGCATAACCTACTAGAATCTGAATAAACCCCTTTTGTTTCAATGAGAATTGTTATACCGTCATCCTCCGCCTTTGGCAGGAGGACTCCGATCAGCGAGACGAGGCGCGCCTCGTCATCCGCCGAATCGTACTCCATATCGAAACATACATAAGGCGCGCGCAATACTTGTGCGAGTTCTATGCAGTCCGCAGCGTCACGGAGCGCAGCCCCAAGATCGTCGCCTTGTCCAGATACGTCTACGGTAACGCAGTCGATTTCAAGCAGCTTCTCGCTCAGCCGCCTAAGAAAATGCTGTCTTGCCTGCAAGTCCTCAATCAGAGTCGCTGCCTCGCTTTGCGAGTATACGAACTCGATTCCGTCCAGCTCCATTGTTTCAGCCAGATCGCAATGCTCGTCCCACTTGAGCTTCGGCCAAGCACTGGATTTATATGATAATTTCATTATTGGCTCCGCTCCTCGCTAACAATTTTGTTCACTGCGCTCAGGTAAGCGCGGATACTGGCACCGACGATATCCGTCGACACGCCGCGACCGGAGTAAAGCTTGCCGCCATGGCGCAGCTTGACAAGCGCGTCCCCGGTCGCTTCGCGTCCGCCGGTAACGGCTTGTATTTGAAATTCCTCAAGCTCGTAATGGACGCCAAAAACCTGCTCCGCCGCCCTCAAAGCCGCGTCGATCGGACCGTCGCCTGCCGATAATGCTTGGCTTTCNGTCCCGTCTTTANCNAGTTCGATGAAGGCCGTTGCTGTTATCGCATTGCCGCTGTTTATCACGTAGTTNCGCAGCTGATATACTGGAGACGACTGCCCGGATGTTTCGGCTATAAGCGCCTCGATATCGCGGACGACNACTTGCTTATTGCGGACGATATCCTTGAATTGCGCGAAGATACGTTCGAGATCATCCTCAGAAATATCATAACCAAGGGATATTATATACGTCCTGAGCGCATTGATATCTGCGTCTTGGGGAACCGTTACGCTTTCGCTTTCCCGCTCGACAACGTCTACGGACGCGCGGCCGGCGCTGGTCATGCCGGCAAGGGCGGCAAGCTGCGAATGGGTGCGTTGAAGCGCCGTGGTGTTGAAGTTAGAAGCGATGCCCAGTGTCTCGCCGCGGATTTTTATAACGTTGAGGAACTGTTCGAGCGAAAGTGTGCCTGAACCTGTGCTGGACGAAACTTTTATCTGCCTGGCGCCGGCTTTTATACCGCTGAGCGCGGCGGCGGAGGCAAGCCCTAAACTGTCCCTGCAATGCAGGGAGACGGTAACGCCGGAGAGTTCCGGTGTCGACTCATACACCGACAGGATAAATGCGGACAGCTCGTCGGGCAGCAATTCCCCAACAGAGTCGCACAGAGTGACCGTTTTGGCACCGGCTGCGATCGCCGCTTTCAGGACGCCGGAGAGAAATCCAGGTTCGCTACGCGCCGAGTCAACGGCGGTAAACTCGACGTCCGGGCATATACTCGCGCAATAAGCCGTAATCTCGCCTACGAGTGGCAATAACTCATCAGCTTTGATCTGTTGCCCATATTCCATCTGCACGGTCGAGGTCGGAACGATAATGTTCAGCCTCGGCTTTTTCGCCCTCGAAAGGGCTGCCCAGGTCCTGTCAATTTCTTGCTTATTGAGCGTGACCGGAACGCATACNGCGCTATATTCGATTGTAGAAGCGAGCGTTCTGATAAAAACAGAATCAGCAGGGGAGTCGCCCACATATCCAGTCTCNATGACGTCTATCCGCAGCTTCTCCAGCAGTTTNGCAGTTTCCAGCTTTTCCTTAAAACTCATCCGCGCCGCGTGTGTTTGTTCTGAATCGCGCAGCGATATATCTGTAATAGTAATATCAATCATTGTTATAACCTCATACTTCGACAGTCCAGCCCATATCGTCGGGAAGGGCGCCAGTCTGAATTCCATAAAGTGTGTCGTAAAGCCTTTTCGCGAGTTCGCCGACGCTGCCGTCCCTGATTTCAAGCGAGCTGTCTTTGAATACAAGCTTTCCAACCGGAGATATAACCGCCGCCGTACCGGACGCGAAAACCTCCTTAAGGGTTCCATCTTCGGCCGCTTTTTTGACGTCCCCAATCCTAAGCCGACGTTCAGATATATTAATACCCCACTTTTTTAGCAATTCAATGACTGAGGCGCGCGTCACCCCCGGAAGGATCGTCCCCATAAGCGGGGCGGTTATAACTTCGTCGCCAATCATGAAAAAGGCGTTTGAAGTGCCGATTTCTTCAACAAAACTGTGTTCAACAGCATCAAGCCAGAGGACCTGCTCGCAACCCAGCGAATTCGCCCGCTGTTGNGCCTTCAGCGAAGCCGCGTAGTTGCCGCCGACCTTGGCAAATCCAACCCCGCCAACAGCGGCGCGGACATACTCGTCCTCTACATAGATATTTGTTGGNGCCAAACCGCCGCCAGGAGTGTCGTAATAAGGTCCNACNGGTGAACAGATAATTACAAACAGATAGTGGTCGGCAGGGTGGACGCCCAAAAATGGGTCGTCGGAAATAACNAACGGGCGGATNTATAACGATGTCCCGGGCTTTTCGGGTATCCANTCCCGCTCAAGGTCGACGAGCGCCTTTATCGCGCCGACGAATAGCTCAGGATCGATATCTGGCATGCACATGCGGGCGTTCGACGCCCGGACGCGCTCGGCATTTTTGTATGGGCGGAACAGCAATACGCGACCATCCGAGGCGCGGTATGCCTTCATCCCCTCGAACATCTCCTGCCCATAGTGAAATACGGACGCGGCGGGGTCGATCGACAGCGGCCCGTACGGGATGATTCGCCCTTCGTGCCAGCCTATGCCTGTTTGGTATTTCATGACGAACATGTGGTCAGTAAAAACTTTACCGAACTTTAGCGTGTCAGGATCAGGTTTAGTTCTTAGAGCTGATGTTTTTTGTATTTCAAAGTTATAATTCATTTGTAATACCTTCTTTCCAATAATTGAAAGCTTTTAAGTTAATATCAGCCAACTTGGCTTTTGCTCCACTAAATGTCTCTTTGATGACAGTTTCGACTGTATCCTCCGATACTATCCCCGTAGTCCTGACAAAGGCGCCAAGCATGATCATGTTAGCTACGCGCGGATTGCCAAGCTCATGAGCCATTTCATTTACCGGGACGTTGAATATTGTGATGTCACTACGTTTCGGTTCTTGGTGGATTATTGATTTGTTGAGCAGCAGTATCCCGCCGGGCTTCAGCGTGGGCTCAAATTTCACCATCGACGGAAGGTTCATCGCTACGACGCAGTCAGATTCGTAGATTACCGGGCAACTCACGGTTTTGTCGGATACGACGACGGTGCAGTTTGCGGTTCCGCCACGCATTTCAGGGCCATACGACGGGAAGAAAGTGGAAGATTTGTCTTCAAGCATCGCGGCGTATGTAACCATCTGTCCCATGAGCAGTACTCCCTGACCTCCGGAACCGGCGAAAAACATCTTAAATATGCTCACTGTTTCTCGCCCCCTTCCGGCTGCCTATATACCCCGAGCGGGTAGTAGGGGAGCATTTTCTCTTTGAGAAAATCCATCGCTGCTATCGGAGTTAAGCCCCAGTTTGTCGGGCATGTGGAAACGAATTCGATGAAGGAAAAGCCGAGCTTCTTTTCCTGAACCTCAAAAGCGCGTTTGACAGCGCGTTTCGCTTTATTTATGTTGGCGGGGGAATTGAGAGCCACGCGCTCTACATAGACAGCCCCGCCGATCGTCGCCAGCAACTCGCACATGCGTATCGGCGCCCCTGCCTGCCCTAGCTCACGTCCTCCTTGCGAAGTCGTTGATCTCTGGCCTAGGAGTGTCGTAGGCGCCATTTGGCCGCCTGTCATGCCGTATATCGCGTTGTTGATGAAAAACGTTGTGAATTTCTCGCCACGGACAGCCGCGTGGACGATTTCCGCCGTGCCTATGGAGGCTAGGTCTCCGTCGCCCTGGTATGTGAAGACCAGTTTGTCGGGATGTACGCGGCGGATGCCAGAAGCGACAGCCGGGGCGCGTCCGTGCGCGGCTTCGCACATGTCAACGTTCATGAATTTATGCGCCTGGACGCTGCAACCTATCGGGCCGACGCCTATCGCTTCGCCGAGCTTACCTATTTCATCAAGGGCTTCCATGATGAGCCTGTGTGAGATGCCGTGGGTACAACCGGGGCAGTAGCTGGTGTCTGTCCTGATCATGCCTTTCGTATAAGTGAATATAGGTTGGTTCATATCTCCACCCCCTTGACTGAGTCCAGGATTTTCCCTGCCCGGTCCGCTATCTCCAGCGAAGTCGGGACTATTCCGCCGGTGCGGTTGATTAGTTTTATTGGAAAACGTTTGCCTACGCCGATCTTTATGTCTTGGACAAGCTGCCCCATCGACATTTCGACAGAAATAACGACTTTTGTCCTGTCTCCGATCCCGTCAAACGTGGCGTACGGGAACGGCCAGAGCGATATCGGGCGGACAAAGCCCGCTTTTATACCTCGTTGCGCCAACAGCTCGATTGCTTCTTTTGTTATACGAGCGACTGTTCCATATGCCACAAAGACGATATCGGCGTCTTCGATGTCAATGGTTTCAACTCTGACGAGTTCCTTTTCAGCCTTTTCGTATTTCACAAACAGCTTTTCGACATGTTTTTCGAGTTCGTCCGGTTGCAGACGGAGCGACTTAACTACAGTACGTTTAGAATCGTCGTCGCCGTAACCTGTAACCGCCCAAGGCTTGAGTTTCTTTATATCTTTGGGATCGATCTCGGGTCGCGGCTCCGGAAGCGATACAGGCTCCATCATTTGAGCCAGCATTCCGTCCGTGAATATCATAATCGGGTTTTGCCATTCATCAGCAAGCTCTACAGCTTCGTAAACCAGGTCTACGGCTTCCTGCATGCTCGAAGGCGCGAAAACAGGTACCTTATAGTCGCCGTTGCCCCCACCCCTAGTAGCTTGTAGGTAGTCCGCCTGGCCAGGCTGGATACCGCCGATCCCTGGGCCGCCGCGGCAAACCGTAAGCATAACGAGAGGGACTTCAGCGGAGCAAATAAAGCTTATGCCTTCCTGCATCAGCGCTATCCCTGGAGATGAGGAGGATATGAAAACTCTTCCGCCCGCCAGACCTGCGCCATACGCCATATTAATGGCCGCTAGTTCGCTCTCAGCTTGGACGAATGTCCCCCCGCGCTTTGGAAGCTCACGGGACATGAATTCTGGGATCTCGTTTTGCGGGGTTATGGGGTATCCAAAATAGAACCGGCAACCGCCGCGTATCGCAGCTTCGGCAAACGCCTCGTTGCCCTTCATAAGAACTCTTCCAGTCATCCTGCCTCGACCTCCTTGTATATCGAAATCGCCCCGTCAGGGCAGACTAACGCGCAAGACCTGCATCCTGTGCATTCGTCCTGCCGCTCAATAGCGGCGGGG
>JGI24702J35022_10000317_pt1 | contig 28681 bp, 22 predicted proteins | sample TergutTh196P4_FD_35022 | JGI IMG/M metagenome (IMG submission 35022)
ACCATGCCCGCGCCGGATTCGCCTTCGATTTCCATCGCGGCGATTTGATCCTGCATCTTCTTCATGTTTTCCTGCATCTGTTGGGCCTGCTTCATCAGGCCGGCAATTCCGCCTTTCATCATTCGAGGGTCTCCGTGGGGGGTGAAAATAAAAAGTCTGCGATTACAACAGTCTGGCTGTGTTTTCGTTCAGACTGGCATCGAAGCGTTCGATCAGTCCGCGCACGAACGGATCGGCCTCGAGCGCCGAGACGGCCTGGGCGTGACGCTCGCGGCGATCCAGTTCGTCACGTTGCGCCGGGGTTTGCCCGGCAGTCGAGCCGATTTCGACACTCAATTTCAGGGGACGGCCCAACGCGCGGGCAAGTTCGCCTTCGATGCGCGTGAGCGTGGTACGGTCGTTCAGATCGAGCAGATGGCGATGCGCCTCAGAGAGCCGAAGGCTCAGGCGTTCATCAGAGCATTCCGCCCACTCGCAGTGCTGAAGCAGTTCGCGCATCATGCCGGTGAGTCCCAGTGCACGCACGATCCCGCGCCAGTCCTCGCGCGCAAAAGCGTCGGAAATGGCGGCGTTTCGGTTCTCTTCGTTCCCGGCGGGTCTGGATGCGGGCGTTGCCGAGGCGGCAGGAGAGGAGGCGGGCGGCGCGGCAGAGGGTAGGGGCCGGGCCTTGCCCGTGTCGCTGGAGGGCGTGGGCGGAGTGAAAAGCTTTTCATTCCTGCCCGGCTGTTCGGGTCTGAACGCCAGCAGCCGCAACAGGCACATCGTAAAGCCGGTGACTTCATCGGGTGCAAGCGGCAATTCGTCGCGGCCATGAATGGCGATCTGGTAGGCCAGTTGCAGGTATTCGGCATCGAACCGCCCGGCCTGAGCCAGCGCGCGGTCGCCCTCTTCGGTGATGGCGGCGGGCGCGAACTGTGCCAGCGCCACCCGCGACAGCAGGGTGGCCAGCGCCTGCAAGCCCGCCTCGAACGACAGGCTTCTCGCTTCCATGTCGTCGGCCACGGCAAGCAGCGCGTCGGCATTGCCTTCGGCCAGCGCATCCAGAATCGCGTACAGGTGATCTTCGCCCACTGCGCCGAGCATGTTCGTGACCTGCTCTTCGAGCACCTGCCCCGCGCCGTGGGCGATGGCCTGATCGAGCAGGGAGAGCGCGTCGCGCATCGAACCGCTGGCCGCGTGGGCAAGGTGGCGCAACGCGCCCGGCTCGAACGCAACCGCTTCGGCTTCCAGAATGTGCGCGAGGCGTTCCGTGATCCGTCCCGGCGGCATCTGCTTGAGATTGAATTGCAGGCAACGGGACAGCACCGTCACCGGGATTTTCTGCGGGTCGGTGGTGGCGAGGATAAATTTGACGTGTTCCGGCGGCTCTTCCAGCGTTTTCAGCATCGCATTGAAGGCGTGCCCGGTGAGCATGTGCACTTCGTCGATCATGTAGACCTTGTAGCGCCCCACTACGGGGGCGTACACGGCGCGGTCGAGCAGCGCCGCCATGTCGTCGACGCCGCGGTTCGAAGCCGCGTCCATTTCCACGTAATCGGGGAAGCGATCGGAGTCGATTGCGCGGCAGGCTTCGCATTGTCCGCAGGGCGCGGCGCTCACGCCCTGCTCGCAGTTCAGCGCCTTGGCGAGGATGCGCGAAATCGTGGTCTTGCCCACGCCGCGCGTGCCCGTGAAGAGCCATGCGTGATGCAGCCGTCCCGTATCGAGCGCATGGGAAAGCGCCCGGACGACGTGCTCCTGTCCGACCAGGGTGTCGAAGGATTTTGGCCGCCACTTGCGTGCCAATACCTGATAGCTCATGGACGCGGATTTTAACTCCAACGTGCGAATGCGCTTGGAAAAAACGAGAAGCGCCGCGATGCGATGCGCGGCGCTCCGGCTGGATTCGGGTGGCGAGCCCGGCCCCCGGCACTTGCAGGGAACGGCTGTGGCTGCTGCCTTCCGGCCCTGACCAGATTCACCGCGCTGCAATGCGGGGAGACCCGCCACGGGGAGATTGTATCAGCAAGGGCGCGGCGGGGGCAGGGCGTTGTGCTCAGCCTAACTACGCGCAACAGGCGAACGCTGCATGGGCGGATTCTCGTCGAAATAGCGCCGGATGCCGCGCAGGATGGCATCGGCCATTTTTTCCTGATAGGCCTCGTCGTTCAAACGGGCTTCCTCTTCGGGATTGCTGATGAACGCGGTTTCCACCAGGATCGAAGGAATGTCCGGGGCCTTGAGCACCGCGAAGCCTGCCTGTTCCACATGCGGCTTGTGCAGGGTATTGATGTCGCCCAGCGCGGCGAGCACGGCGCGCCCGAGTTTGATGCTGTCGTTCATGGTGGCCGCAAGCGACAGGTCGAGCAGGGTGCGGGCGATGTGGCCGTCCTGTCGGGCGAGATTCACGCCGCCGATCAGGTCGGAATCGTTTTCCTTCTGCGCTAGCCAGCGCGCCGTCGAAGACGAAGCACCCTTTTCGGAGAGCACGAATACCGAACTGCCGCGCGCTTCCGGACGCACGAAGGCATCCGCGTGTATCGAGACGAAAAGATCGGCCTGTACCTTTCGCGCGCGCACAACTCGCTGCGCCAGTGGCACGAAGTAATCGCCGTCGCGCGTCAGCATCGCGCGCATGCCGGGGGTGTTGTCGATCTTGCGCTTCAGACGTCGCGCGATGCTGAGGTTGACGTTTTTTTCGTAGCTGCCGCGACGTCCTATCGCGCCGGGGTCTTCGCCGCCGTGACCGGGGTCGAGCACAACCGTGTAAAGACGTTTGGCTTTCGGCGGATCGCGGCGAACCGTGTTGTCGCCTTTGTTCGGGACGATGGGCTTGTCGGGAGGGGGGGAGGATGGGGGAGGCGTGTCCGGGGAGGTTTTTGCCGCCAGGGCGGCGATGGGATCTTCCAATTCATCATCCGAGCGTTGGCCCGTTGCCGCATCCATTGGCGACGATTTCCTGATCAGCGCCAGCAGCGGATCGTATGGTTCCAGGGGATAGAGATCGATCACCAGGCGATGGGCGTAATCGCCGACCGGGTCGAGGGTAAAAACCTGCGGATTGATTTCCGCTTTCAGATCGACCACCAGCCGCACCACACCGGGGCGATTCTGGGCGGCGCGGATCAACTGGATATACGGGTCGCTGTCGAGCACCTTGCCGAAAATGTTCACCAGCACGCTTTCCAGATCGACCCCTTCCATGTCGACGACCAAGCGATCCGGGTCCTTGAGCAGCATTTGCTTGAAGAACAGTTTTTGACGGCTCTCGAAGGTGATACGGGAGTATTCGTCCGACGGCCACACCCTCAGCGCCAACAGACTGTTGTCGTCGGGCGCAGCGCCCGCCCGACCCGCGAGCAGGACGAATACCGCGCCGGCTGTGTATTTCAGCAGCGCACGCCGTTCCAGGCAGGGGAAATCTTCGCCTCCCTTGCCCGCTCCAGCTTCCTCTAGCCTGTCAGTTGTGCTGCGCATGTTCGTCCAGTTTCCGTTTTTGCCCGGATTTCACACCACCGGCCCCCATCCCTGGTTGTGAGTGTAATGACGAGATCAGGCGGAACCAAGTAGGGAACTGCCTGATGCGGCCACTCCACGAGGCAGACGCCCTCGCCCGAAAAATATTCGTCGAGTCCCGCATCCAGGAATTCCTCGGGACTCGTCAGGCGATAAAAATCAAAATGATACAGGTTTATTCTAGAAATTACATAAGGTTCGATCAAGGTATAAGTTGGACTTTTTACCGTTCCGGAATACCCCATGGCTCTCAGAATCCCACGAACAAGTGTTGTTTTTCCGCTCCCCAGGTCGCCTTCCAGCCAGATGTTCAGTCCCGGCGCGAGCGCCCCCGACCCGGCCAGTCGCGCGCCCAGCGCGAGCGTGGCCGCCTCATCGGCAAGCTGCACGCTGGCAATGAGGTCTTTATCATTGGGGCAATGAACGAAATCGAACATCCGGGTCATCCTGCGAAAGACGCCTGCGCACGCACTGCGAATCTGGCGACGCTGGCCGTTGCCACCCGCCAATGGGCGTCCGAGCTGGGGTTTTCGGCGTTGACCATCGGGGAAGCCGAATTGTTTCCTGATGCGGCCGAAGGGCTGCGGGGCTGGCTTGCTGCCGGTTGCCACGGCGATATGCATTATATGGCGCGGCACGCTTCTGTGCGGGCGCATCCTGTCGAATTGATGCCGAATGTCTCCAGGGTGATTTCCGCGCGCATGCACTACTGGCCTGACGCGGCCCCTGCCGCCGAGGTGCTTGGGAACGGCGCGCTTGCCTATGTTTCCCGTTACGCCCTGGGGCGCGATTACCACAAGACCGTGCGTACTCGCCTGCAAAAACTGGCCGAACGCATCATTCGCGCCGTCCCGGCCAGCACCCGCGTCTTTACCGATTCCGCCCCCGTGCTCGAAGTGGAATTCGCCCAACGCTCCGGCCTCGGCTGGCGCGGCAAGCATACCCTGTTGATTGCGCGTGATCCGCCGCGCTCGTCGGGTTCCTGCTTCTTCATCGGCGAAATATTCATCGACCTTCCGTTGCCCGTCGATGCGCCTGTTTCCAGCCATTGCGGGCGCTGTACCGCGTGTCTGGATGCTTGTCCGACCGGCGCGATTGTTGCGCCTTATCGGCTCGATGCCCGACGCTGCATTTCCTACCTGACGATCGAGCATCCCAGCTCCATTCCCGAGCCGTTGCGCCCGCTCATCGGCAATCGCATCTACGGATGCGACGATTGCCAGCTTGTCTGTCCGTGGAATCGCTACACCCCGCAAAGTTCGGAAAAGGATTTTGCCGTCCGTAACGGGCTGGACTGTGCTTCTCTCGTCAGTCTTTTCGTCTGGAGCGAGGCCGAATTTCTCCAGCGAACCGCCGGGAGTCCCATTCGCCGGATCGGCCATGAACGCTGGCTGCGCAATATTGCGGTGGCGCTTGGGAATGCGCCCCGCAGTCCGGAAGCTCTCGCCGCCCTGCGCGCGCGGGCGGAGGATTCTTCGGATCTCGTGCGGGAACATGTGCGCTGGGCGCTGGGGCGGCAGGGGGGGTGAGCGTGTCAGTGATCCGCCAACCCGTAGGCCGTGCTGCGTCCGCCGCCGGGCAATTTTTTCAGCACGCCCAGCGCCATCAGTTCGTTGATGTCGCGTAGCGCGGTGTCGGGCGAGCATTTGGCGATGGCTCCCCATTTGCTGCTGGTGAGCTTACCCATGAAACCATCGAGCAGGCGATTGAGCAGCTTCACCTGCCGTTCGTTCATCGGCGTGCCCGCCCAGCGTTGCCAGAATCGTGCCTTGAGCAACACGCCGTCCAATGTGGTCTGCGCGCTGTCGAGCGCGCGTCCGAGCGTGCCGAGGAACCATGCCAGCCAGTCGGTGACGTCGAGCGTGCCTTTCTGCGTGCGTTCGAGCACATCGTAGTAGTCACGGCGCTCCCGCTGGATTTGCGCCGACAGGCTGTAGAACCGCTGTGGGCTGCCGTCTGCCTGCGTCAGAAAGAGATCGCCCACGGCGCGGGCAATACGTCCGTTGCCGTCGTCGAAGGGGTGCAACGTTACGAGCCACAGATGCGCCAAACCTGCCTTGATGAGCGCCGGTTCGTCGGTCTTCTCGTTGGCCCACGCCAGAAAGCGCGTCGTTTCGGCAGGTAGCGCATCAGCGGGCGGCGCCTCGAAATGCACCTTGCGCCGATGTATCGGGCCGGAGACGACCTGCATCGGCCCCGACGCATCGTCACGCCATCGGCCTGTGGCAATTTTGCTCATGCCCGAGTAGCCGGTGGGGAACAGCGCCGCGTGCCAGCCGAACAGGCGCTCGGCGGTCAGCGGTTCGCCGCTGCGCGAGGTCGCGTCGAGCGCCATCTCGACCACGCCTTCGACGTGGCGATCCACCGGAGCCACCGCGCCGATGTCCACGCCCAAACGCCGGGCGATGGATGAGCGCACGGATTCGACATCGAGCATCTCGCCTTCGATCTCGCTGGTCTTGACGACGTCTTCGGTCAGGGCGTTGATACTGGCCTGATCGCGTAACGCCATGCCGACGTCGGCCAGACGGCCCAGCAGCATGCCTTGTGCGCGACTGACCTCTGTCAGCAGCCAGGTCAGGGCGGATCGGTTGTAACGCCAGTCCGGCCAGTCGTCCGCCTGCCAGATGTAAAGTTTTTCTCCGCTATTCATGCGGAGATTAAACACCCGATTCGCCGCAGGCGCAAGATATTCTCCGCGTATTGTGCGGTGTTTGTGTGACGGATCGCCGTATGGAATGTGGCGCTCAGGACGGTTGCCGGGAAACCGGGGGCATTTTACGTAGCGAGAAACAGCGGTGGGATGTGTGGACGCTTATGCTAATCTTTCCGGCATCTGTTCATTTACTTCATACGGGGATTTCATCATGAGCAAACTGTTCGATTCCGTTCGCGTTGGTCGTTACACCCTGCAAAATCGTCTGGTCATGGCGCCGATGGTTCGTTCGCGCGCCCAACCCGATGGCACGCCGGGCGAACTGGCTGCCGAGTATTACTCCCAGCGCGCCGACGTTGGGTTGATCGTCGCCGAAGGCACTCAACCCTCGGACGACGGTCAGGGTTATATGGCTACGATGGGCATCTATACCGATGCGCACGTTGCCGGCTGGAAGAAGGTTGTCGATGCCGTGCATGCCAAGGGGTGCCGCATCTTCATTCAGCTCATGCACGTCGGGCGCATGTTCCATCCGGACAACACGCCGCATCGTCGCAGCCAGGGGGTTGCGCCTTCGGCCATTGCGCCGGGCGAGGTGATTTTTACGCCCAGGGGCATGCAGGACATTCCCGTGCCGCGCGCCTTGACTACCGAGGAAGTGCGCCAGACCGTCCAGGATTTTCGTTATGCAGCCAGCCGCGCCGTCGAGGCTGGCGCCGATGGAGTCGAAATTCATGGGGCGAATGCCTACCTGGTTCAGCAGTTCTTTGCGCCGAGCGCCAATGTGCGCACCGACGAATACGGCGGCTCCATCGAAAATCGCGCGCGTTTCGCCATCGAAGTCGCCACCGCGATTGCCGAGGAGATTGGCGCGGATCGCACGGCGATCCGTTTGTCCCCCGGCGTGACGATATATGGCATTGATGAAGGTGAGGAAGGGCCGGACCTATACCGCTATCTCGTCCCCGAACTCGGCAAGCTGGGGCTGGCTTACGTGCACATCAAGGATAACGGCAACGAACCGTTGCTGGCAGACATCCGCAAACTCTGGAAGGGTGCGCTGATCCTGAACCGTCCGGGCCGTCCGCGCGAGAGAATCGGGGCCGATGTGGCTTCCGGGCTGGCCGAGCTGGAGTCCTATGGCCTGATGGTGCTGGCAAACCCGGATTTCGTCGAACGACTGAAGGCCGACGCGCCGATGAACCCCGCCGATCCGAGCACCTTCTTTGGCGGTACGGAGCGTGGCTATACCGATTATCCTGCGCTGGGTGCAGGCAAGGGAGTTTGAATAGTCCGTAGATACAATGGGGGCAACCTCTCAAGAAAACAACTGCGAGTAAACGCGCTACCTTGCCAAGGGGGACTGACTATACAAAGTCCTTTTATGTTTGGGGTTCTCCCCGCTCACCCCAACCTACCCCAGTCCGGGCTGTTGATGATCTGGCGCATCACGCGCTGAATCATGAAGGTCATGTGTTCGCAATTGATTTCAGGGTTGCGTATCGCGCGCACCATGAGCCCTTCAAACAGGGAAGCGATGATTTCGACCATCATTGCAAACGCCTGCGCGTCGTCGTTTCTGCCGCCCGCCTGCCGCGCAAGGCGCAAGGTATCGGCCCAACTCGCCATGCCGCAGCGATTGGCTGCCTGCACGACGCTGGCTACTTCCGGATTGCGCGCCGCCTCGGCGACGATTTCGAGTCGAAGCCCCGCCGAAAAGGCGTCCATCATGTCTTTCACCGCATCGGCAGACAGATCGACCATCGTTTCGCGTACATCGTCGGACACCCGCAACTCGGCCCAGATCGTTCCCCGGCGCTCCAGGTCGCGCTGAACGATGGCGGCAATGATCGCTTCCTTGTTTTCAAAATAGTGATAGATATGACCGGCGCTCATCCCCGCCTGTCGTGAGATACTGGAAATGCTCGCGCCATGAAATCCATGCGCCCGAAAACATTGCATCGCAGCATCAAGTATCTGGGTACGCCGGGCCGCCGCGCGCGAACATTCGGTTGATGGGGAGATCTCGGAAACGGAAGTGCTATCGGTCATATTTGTTCGATCCGCGTACATTTGAATACATGTCAAACTTGCAAACACACTCATTCTAACATAAGATAGCGTAGAATGAACGTTCATTCTAGTACGGGTATTCTATACTTGCCCTGAAGAACAAGCGTCCCACCCCAACTTCCCGCGAGATTTTCCATGAATACTCGTTTCCATCCGCCGGTTCTTCTTGCTGCGATACTCGTCGGCGCCCTGGTTTCAACTGCTTGCGACGGCGACAAGCCCTCCGGTGCTCCAGCCGCTCCAGGTGCTCCAGGTGCAGGCATGCCCCCTCCCATGGTGAGCGTCATCGTCACCAAGGTCGAATCGGCTCCGCTGGTCTCCGAACTGCCCGGACGCACGACCCCGTTCATGGTGGCCGAGTTGCGCCCCCAGGTCACGGGCATCGTCCAGAAGCGGTTTTTCAACGAAGGCAGCACGGTCACGGCAGGGCAGACGCTCTACCAGATCGACCCCTCGACCTACCAGGCCGCCTACGACAGCGCCGCAGCCAGCAAGGCACGGGCCGATGCCAATCTCTACAACGCCCGCCTGAAGGCGGAACGCTATGCCGAACTGGTCGACATCGAAGCCGTCAGCAAACAGGCCAACGATGACGCCGCCGCCGCGCTCAAGCAGGCCGAGGCCGACGTGGCCGCCGCACGCGCGGCGCTCGACAAGGCCCGCATCGACCTGGACTTCACCCGCGTGAAATCGCCGATTCCCGGTCGTATCGGGCGATCTTCGGTCACGCCGGGCGCGCTGGTTACCGCCAACCAGCCCGCCGCGCTCGCTACCGTGCAGCAACTCGACCCCATCTACGTCGATCTCACCCAATCGAGCGCCGAACTCCAGCGCATGCGCCGCGATGTCGCCTCGGGCAAGATCTCTCTGGTCGGCGAAGACATCCCCGTGCAACTCATCCTCGAAGACGGCAGCCTTTACGAAGAATCCGGCAAGCTTGCCTTTTCCGAAGTCTCGGTCGATCCCGGAACCGGCAGCGTCACCCTGCGCGCCAGCTTCCCCAATCCGGACGACACGCTGCTCCCCGGCATGTACGTGCGCGCCCGGATGACACAGGGCCAGACCGAGCAGGCCGTCATGCTGCCGCACGCGGCATTGACCCACGATCAGCGCGGCAACTCCATCGTGATGGTGGTCAACGCAGAGAGCATGGTCGAAGCGCGTCCCGTGCAAACCCGTGGCGTGCAGGGCGATAAATGGATCGTCACCGGCGGACTCGCCGACGGCGAAAAGGTCATCGTCGAAGGGCTGCAAAAGGCGCGCCCAGGCCAACCCGTCCAGGCGCAGGTTCAAGGCGGCGCGCAAGACAACGCCCCGGCGCAGTCCGTCGCCGCCACCGCGCCTGCCGCGAACTGAGGTCCGGCGGTCATGGCGCGCTTTTTCATCGACCGGCCCATCTTTGCCTGGGTCATCGCCATCCTCATCATGATGGCGGGGATTTTGTCCATCTCGACCCTCCCGGTTCAGCAATACCCGGACATCGCTCCCCCCACGGTCGTCATCAACGCCACCTATCCCGGCGCTTCGGCCACGGCGGTGGAGGAATCCGTCACCCAGATCATCGAACAGAAGATGACCGGCATCGACGGGCTGCTCTACATGAGCTCCACCAGCAACTCCTTCGGTCAGGCTTCCGTCACGCTCACCTTCGATGCCGGCGTGAATCCCGACATCGCCCAGGTGCAGACCCAGAACAAGCTGCAACTCGCCCTGCCCCTGTTGCCGCAGGCCGTACAGCAACAGGGCGTGCAGGTCGTCAAGTCGGCGCGCAACTTCCTGATGATCGTCGGCTTCGTGTCGACCAAGGAAGACTACGGCAACGCCGATCTGGCGGACTACCTCGTCGCCAACGTGCAAGACCCGCTCACCCGCGTCACGGGCGTGGGAGAGGTACAGGTTTTCGGCTCCCAATACGCGATGCGCATCTGGCTCGACCCGGACAAGCTCAACAATTTCCGCCTCACCCCTGCCGACGTGCGCAGTGCGCTGATGGCCCAGAATACCCAGGTTTCCGCCGGACAACTCGGAGGCACCCCCTCCCTGTCCGGACAGGGCTTTACCGCAAGCATTACCGCGCAAAGCCGCCTGCAAACGGTCGAAGAGTTCGAGTCCATCCTGTTGCGCAGCGCCCAGGACGGCGGGGAGGTACGCCTGCGCGACGTGGCCCGCGCCGAAATCGGACAGGAGAATTACGGCTTTGTCGGCATGAACAACGGCAAACCCTCCGGAGGCATTGGCATCAAGCTTGCCGCCGGGGCCAACGCCTTGAGGACAGCCGATGCGGTCAAGGCAAAGGTCGAGGAACTCGCGCCCTACTTCCCGGAAGGGGTCGAGGCAATCTATCCCTACGACACCACGCCCTTCATCCGCATCTCGATCAACAAAGTGGTCTACACCCTGATCGAGGCCGTTTTCCTCGTTTTCCTGGTGATGTTCCTCTTCCTGGGGAACTTCCGCGCTACCCTGATTCCGACCATCGCCGTGCCCGTGGTGTTGCTGGGAACCTTTGCGGTCATGGCCGCCTTCGGGTTTTCCATCAACACGCTGACCATGTTCGGCCTCGTGCTCGCCATCGGCCTGCTCGTCGATGATGCCATCGTCGTGGTCGAGAACGTCGAGCGCATCATGAGCGAGGAAGGACTCTCCCCCAAGGAGGCCACTCGCAAGTCGATGGATCAGATCACCAGCGCCCTGGTCGGCATCGCAACGGTGCTTTCGGCAGTATTTATTCCAATGGCATTTTTCGGGGGTTCCACCGGCGTCATTTACCGGCAGTTCTCGATTACCATCGTCTCGGCGATGGTGCTCTCCGTGCTGGTGGCCATCATCCTCACCCCGGCCCTGTGCGCCAGCATCCTCAAGCCGATTGAAAAAGGCCACGAAGCGGGCGAAGGAAGCTGGTTCAGCGGCTTCTTCCACTGGTTCAACAGCGTGTTCGCTCTCGGCACCGAACACTACGTAAAAACCGTCGGCGGCATCCTGCGTCACAAAGCCTTCTTCCTGCTGGTGTATGGCGCAATCGTTGCCGCACTCGCCGTGCTCTTCCTTCGCATGCCCACCTCCTTCCTGCCGGAAGAAGACCAGGGGCTGATGCCTTCCATCGTTACCCTGCCTGCCGGGGCCACCCAGGAACGCACCCTGGCCGTGCTCGAAAAGGTGCGCCAGCACTTCCAGGAACAGGATCCGGAAAGAGAAAAAATCGCCTCCGTCTTTACCATTGCCGGTTTCGGCTTCGGCGGCGTCGGACAGAACATGGGCATGGGCTTCATCCGGCTCAAGCACTGGGATGAGCGCGAGAAAACCTCACAGAACGTCTGGGAGTTTGCAAAGCGGGCCAATATGGCGTTTTCCCAGTTCCGCGAAGCGATGGTGTTTGCCATCATTCCCCCCGCCGTGCTGGAACTGGGTACGGCCAACGGGTTCGACCTCCAGTTGCAGGATCGCGGCGGCCTCGGCCACGACGCGATGGTGGCCGCGCGCAACCAGTTCCTCATGATGGCCATGCAGGACAAACGCCTCGTGGGCGTGCGGCCCAACGGCATGGAAGACAACCCCGAGTTCACGCTCGACATCGACCACGCCAAGGCCGGGGCGCTGGGCGTGACCGTGGCCGACATCAACGACACTCTGTCCACCGCCTGGGGCGGCGTCTACGTCAATGACTTCCTCAACCGTGGCCGCATCAAGAAGGTCTACCTGCAAGCCGACGCTCCTGCCCGGATGACCCCGGAAGATCTCGATAAATGGTATGTGCGCAACCGCGCAGGCGACATGGTTCCCTTCTCCGCCTTCATCACCACGCGCTGGACCTTCGGCTCCCCCCGGCTGGAACGCTACAACGGTCAGCCCTCACTCCAGATCCAGGGCGCTGCCGCGCCGGGCGTCTCCACGGGCGAAGCGATGGCCGCCGTCGAAGAGATCGCTGGAAAACTCCCGCAAGGAGTCGGTTTCTCCTGGACGGGCATCTCCTTTGAAGAACTTCGCTCGGGCGCGCAGGCCCCGGCGCTCTACGCGCTGTCCATTCTCGTTGTTTTCCTGTGTCTGGCGGCCCTTTATGAAAGCTGGTCGGTGCCGTTTGCCGTCATCATGATCATCCCGCTCGGCGTCATCGGTGCGCTGCTTGCCGCGACCGGGCGCGGGCTGTCGAACGACGTTTACTTTCAGGTGGGTCTGCTTGCCACCATCGGCCTGTCGGCGAAAAACGCGATCCTGATCGTCGAATTCGCCAAGGCCCAGGTGGAGTCCGGCAAGCACCTGATCGAAGCCGCCCTGTTGGCCGCGCGGATGCGGCTGCGTCCGATTCTGATGACTTCGCTTGCCTTCGCGCTCGGCGTGTTGCCGCTTGCCAAGGCCACCGGCGCGGGCGCGAACAGCCAGAACGCCATCGGAACCGGCGTACTGGGCGGAACCATCACCGCCACCACTTTCGGTATCTTGTTCGTTCCCCTGTTCTACGTCACCATCAAACTCATCTTCAGAGACAGATCCTCGCCGCATGTCAGCGCGGGTCATTCTTTCAAAAAAGAGGTTGCGTCATGAATTCCCCGCTTCGCGTCCTGTGCGCCGCGCTGATCGCCGCCTTTGCTGCCGGATGTACGCTCGCCCCCCGGTACGAACGCCCCGCCCTGCCTGTTCCCTCCGCGTGGGAGACGCCCGGTAGCGAAGAAGCCGCGAATGTTGCGGCTGCCGATCTGCCCTGGCGCGACTACTTCGCCGACACTCGGCTGCGCACGATCATCGAACTGGCGCTCGTCAACAACCGCGACCTGAGAATCGCCGCGCTCAACATTGAGCGCGCCCGCGCCATGTATCGCATTCAGCGCGCCGACCTCCTTCCCTCGGTCGATCTGGCGGGCGGGCAGAACGCCCAGCGTGTGCCGGAGGCCATCAGCCCAACCGGAAGTGCCTATATCAACCGCCAGTACAGCGCCACGGTCGGCGCTTCCTGGGAACTGGACTTCTTCGGTCGCATCCGCAGCCAGAACAGGCAGGCGGTCGAACTCTACCTTGCTACCGAAGAAGCCCGTCGCAGCGCGCAGATCAGCCTTGTCGCCGAAATCGCCAATGTCTGGCTGGCGCTGGCCGCCGACCGTGAATTATACGAACTTGCCCGCCGCACCTACGACACGCAACAAAAATCCGTCGAACTCATCCGCAAGAGTTTCACCGCAGGCGCGGCCTCGGCGCTCGATCTCGCGCAGGCGCGCACCGCGATGGAACGCGCCCGCGCCGACGCCGCCCGTTACACCGCCCAGCTTGCCCGCGACCGCAACGCGCTCGCCATGCTTACCGGGGCGGCGATTTCCGAGAACCTGCAAGCCGAAACGCTGGCCGGGGCGCTTTCCACCGTTGCCGACCTGCCCGCCGGCATCCCTTCCGAAGTCCTGACGAGGCGGCCCGACGTCTTGCAGGCGGAGCACATGCTGCGTGCCGCCAACGCCGACATCGGCGCGGCCAGGGCCGCGTTTTTCCCGCGCATCGCCCTGACTGCCGGAGCGGGCACGGCCAGCCCGACGCTGGACGGGCTGTTCGAGTCGGGCACGCGGCTATGGAGCTTCGCGCCCCAGATCGTCCTGCCGATCTTTCACGCCGGGGCGCTGCGCGCCAACCTCGATCGCTCCAAAATCGAACGCAACATCCAGATTGCGCAATACGAAAAAACCATCCAGTCCGCCTTCCGCGAAGTTGCCGACGCGCTCGCCGACCGCGCCACCCTTGCCGAACAGATCGATGCCCGTAGCGAACTCGTCAATGCGGCCAACGAAAGTTATCGCCTCTCCGAGGCTCGCTACCGCAGCGGCCTCGACAGTCACCTCGTCCTGCTCGACGCGCAGCGATCCCAATATACGGCCGAACAGGAACTGATTGCCACGCGATTGGCCGAAGCCAGTAACCGGGTAATGCTCTACAAGGTTCTTGGCGGCGGCTGGAAATAGCCAAAAACCGGCAAAAGACGACAAACGGTTGGAGAGCTGCGGCTCTCCATCGTTTGTCGTTTGCGTTCCGTCCGCATTCTGGCGTGGCACATGACTTGATTCCGCAAGAATTTATCGCAAGAATTCGTACTTTGCGGTAAGGTTATGGGTTACTTCTAAAATAGTATCGAATGAGGGATACACTACATGAGTACCGCATCTTTTGCCTTGATGACCGAAGAGGAAGTTTTGGCCGCGCCGGAATCCGCCTACATGTCGTCGCAGCAACTGGACTTTTTCCGTCAGCGCCTGCAGGAAGAGAGGAGACTGCTTCTCAGCAACGCTCTGGAAACCACCACCCACCTACAGGACAACGAATCCACGCCCGACCCTTCCGACCGGGCCAGCGTGGAAGAAGAGCACACCCTGGAACTGCGGGTACGCGACCGCGAGCGCAAGATGCTGAAAAAGATCGAAGAAGCCATTTCGCGCATCGACTCCGGCGACTACGGCTATTGCGAAGAAACGGGAGAGCCTATCGGTGTTGCCCGCCTGCTTGCTCGTCCCACCGCCACCTTGTCGATCGAAGCGCAGGAGCGCCGCGAAAAACTCAAGAAAATGCACGGCGGCTGACGGTAGTGAGCCGCCTGCTCCAGGGTTTTCTCCGTCTCCTGATTCGCGGTTACCAGTTGGGCATCAGTCCGTTGTTGGGACCGCGTTGCCGGTTTTACCCAAGCTGTTCCGACTACGCGCTCGAAGCCCTCGCCGTACATGGCCTTTTCAAAGGATGCCGATTGATGCTCACGCGCATTTTGCGCTGTCACCCCTGGCATCCCGGCGGCCTCGATCCCGTGCCGCCTCGTTCCGAATAGTACGGTCATCCTCACCGACGCCAGAATGCCGGCGTAAGCACCACCAGCAACGTAAAGATTTCCAGCCGCCCCAGGATCATCGTGAAGGCGAGCACCGCCGTTTGAAAATCGTTCAGGCTCTGGAAGGTGGAGGAGGGGCTGATCGAGCCGAGGCCGGGGCCGGTGTTGTTCAGACAGGTGACGACGGCTGAAAAGGCGGTGACGAGTTCCAGGCCGCTTGCCGTCATCAGCAGGGTCAGCGCGGCAATGCTGATCATGTACATGAAACTGAAACCGAGCACGGCATGCAGTACCCCCTCTCCTACGGGTTGACCGGAGAGCCGTACCGGACGCACGGCGTTGGGGTGCAGCGCACGGATGCATTCGCGCCATACCTGCTTGTAGAGAATGATTGCGCGCATCATCTTGATGCCGCCGCCCGCCGAACCGGAACAGGCCACGAAGCTGCCAAGAAAAAGCAGCCAGAGCTGCGCAAACATCGGCCACTGGGTGAAGTCGACCGTGGTCAACCCGAGCGAAGTCGACATCGAAACCACATGAAAACTGACATGGCGCAGGGTGCTGAAAAACCCGGTTTCAATGTCACTGCGCAGCAGGTAAACCAGCAGCAGGATGACACTGACTGCCAGTACACAGAAGAAAAACCGGATTTCCGGGTCGCGCCGGTAAGGCGCGAACGAACGCCGTGAGAGCGCGAGATAATGAGTCGCAAAATTCAACGCCGAGGCAAGCGCAAAAACCATGACCACCCATTCGACAGCAATACTGTCGTACCAGGCTAGGGAAGCGTCGTGGTTGGAAAAGCCGCCCAGTCCCGTGACCGAAAAAGCCATGATGAGCGCGTCCCACCCGCTCAACCCCGTCAACCACAGCGCCAGGATGCACCCCAGAGTGAGCAGGATGTAAGTGCCCCATAACCCCTTGGCCGTTTCGGCAATGCGAGGAGTGAGACTGCTTTCCTTCATCGGCGTGGGGATCTCGGCCTTGAAAAGCTGCCGCCCCCCGATGCCGAGCAATGGCAGGATGGCGACCACCAGTACGATGATCCCCATCCCGCCGATCCAGTGCAGGAAGGTGCGCCACAGGTTGATCGATACCGGTAGATCGTCGATGCCGGTGAGCACGGTCGCGCCGGTGGCGGTCAACCCGGAAGCGGCCTCGAAATACGCCTCGATGACGCCGAGCGAGGGCAGTTGCGCCGATAGCGGCAAGGCGCCGAACACGGGCAATACCAGCCAGGTCGTGGCGACGAGAAAAAAGCCGTCATGCACTCTCAGGTCGCGCCGATAGCGATAAGTCATGGCAAAGAGCGCCACACCGCTGGAGAAGGTTACGAGAAAGGCCAGATCGAAGGCTCTGGCAGCGGAGTCTTCCAGGTATTGCGACACCAGAAGAGGGAACAGCATCAGCAGCCCGAAAATGGCGATGATCAGGCCAAGTGCGTTGAGCGGCGCGGCATAGGTGCGAAACGGAATACGCAACATTTACAGAAAAGTAAAACCGACCTGGAACAGTTTTTCGACTTTTTTCACCAGTTTCTTGTGCGGGCAGAACACGATGACGTGGTCTCCGCTTTCGATCACCGTATCGTCGCGCGGAATCAGGACTTTGTGACTTTGAGTCACCCCTGCCTGAAGGCTGGGGATTCCTCGATTCGGTTGAGGGGAGCCTTCGGCTCCAGGTTTTGCTTTGTCTCGCTTGACTCTGCCATAAATGGCGGAGATTACGCGGGAGGAGATTGTGCGGGCGGAGATTGCGCGAGGCTCGTGTTCATCTGCGTTTGGGGTTTCGCGCACAATGGCGTTGATCGTGACGCCTTCGGGCAGGGAAATTTCGCCGACGGCGCGCCCGACGACCTTGGAATTGCTGCGCTGCCCATGCGTGACGATCTCGAGCGCCTCCGCCGCGCCGCGCCGCAGACTGTGCACGGCCACGACATCCCCCCGACGCACATGGGTGAGCAGTACGCCGATGGAAGCCTGCGCGGGCGAGATGACGATGTCGATCAGGCCTCCTTCGACCAGACCGACGTAACTTTGGCGGTTGACGAGTGCCAGCGTGTAGCGCGCACCCATGCGTTTGGCAAGCGTGGCCGACATGATGTTGTCTTCTTCATCATTGGTGAGCGCAACGAACAGGTCGGTTTCGTCGATTCCCTCGTTTTCGAGCAGTTTTTCGTTGGTCACGTTGCCGTGCAGAACCAGTGGACCATGCAGGCTGACGGCGAGCTTCTCGGCGCGGCGGGCGTCCATTTCGATGACCTTGACGTTGAAGTCGCGTTCGAGCGAAGCTGCCAGACGGGAGCCGATATTGCCGCCCCCGGCGATCATGATCCGCCGCATGGGAGGAGACGCGCCGCGCAGGCTCTCCATGACAGCATGGGCATGATGCGCCGCGACGAAACAAAAAACTTCATCGCCCGGTTTGATGACGGTCTTGTCGGAAAGCGTAACGGGAAGACCCGAGCGGTAAATCGCCGCGATATGCGCATCCATCTGAAGCAATTGGGGATACAGATCGTGCAGCGGGCGACCGATCAGCGGATTGCCTTCACGCGCAATGACGCTGGCGAGGTTGACCAGTCCTCCGGCGAAACCGAGCACCTGAAGCGCCCCCGGAAAATCAATCAGGCGGCGGATGTAATCGGTAACGATCTGTTCCGGGCAGATGGAAAAATCCACCGCGAAATGGTTGTTGTCGAGCAGTTCCGGGTAATCGGCATAGTCGGCGGATCGCAGACGGGCGATGCGGGTAGGCAGGTTGAAAAGGGTTCGGGCAATCTTGCAGGCGCACAGGTTCGTCTGATCGGACTGGGTCACGGCAATCAGCAGGTCGGCGTTGTCGGCGCCTGCCTCGCGCAGCACCGAAGGTGAGGCGGCATTGCCGTGCACGGTGCGCACCTCGAAACGGTCGCGCAGTTCGGCCAGACTCTCTGCGTCGTTATCGACGAGAGTGATGTCGTTGGCCTCGGAAACCAGTCCCTCTGCGACGGATGAGCCGACCTGTCCCGCACCCAGAATGATGATGTTCACCAGAACCTTCTCAAAAACAGAAGATGGTGGATTCTACGCGCTTTGCGGGCGAGGGTTGCGCCAAACCGAAGAAGCACTGATTTTTTGTTATATCATTCATTATTTTCGTAAATAGGTTGCTATTGTGCATATCGTCATTGGTGTGGTGACTGCTGTGGCAGGTTTGATCTGGGCCCTGGTTGCCCTGCAACGTGCCGGATTCAACATAGCTTCTCTCGATCCATTCGCTTGGTATCGGCGTTCCCAATGGAAGAAACTATATGGGGGCCAGCCACTTTACGCGCTCTCCAATCCGATCGACGTTGCTGCCGTATTGCTGCTCGGCGTGGCTAAATGCGAAGGCGAAATCAGCGCCGAACAGAAAAAAGAGATTCTGCATATATTCGAACAGAGTTTTCATCTTTCATCGACGGATGCGTCCGATCTGTTGTTGGCGAGTGCACACCTTATTCGGAACGAGGTATACATCAGTGATCGGTTGCCGAAAATTCTCGAGCCAGGCAAGCAGCATTTTACGCCGGCACTGGTCGACTCTCTGTTGCAAATGATGCGCCGTGTGAGCGTGATTGAAGGCCCGGTGAATGACGAGCAGGAAAAGCTGATTACCGGGACTGAAAAGTTTTTCAGGGCCGCGTTGAGATATAAACCGGATTCATGGTCATAGAGCGGTTTAGTTCCAGACATTCCCCTCCCGTGGAGGGGTGGCAGGCGAAGCCTGACGGGGTGGTCGCGGGGCAGCTCGATATCAGCCGACGATGCGCACGGTGGAGCCGCCCATTTCGTATTGCCCGCCGTCAAGCGCGTGGCAGCGGGTTATGCGCAGGTGTGTCACCAGTGGCGGACGCGCCATTTTGTCGCCTGAAGGGGAAGCAATCACGACTTCGACGACTTCGCCTTCGGCAGGAACGTAGTTGGCGCGCAGGGTCATCCCGCTCACGCTCAATTCGATACACTCCGCAGTGATTTCTTCGCCTTCGCCCAGGCGGATGTGGGCGGAGCACCCGAGAGGAATGCGGCGATCCAGGCGACGGTCTCGTGGTGAAGCATGATCCATGATCGGCCTCGGAGTTCGGGTTGAAGACATGGATCATTGTAAGGATTGCGCGCCTGTTGACCATGACCGAAGTCACATGATCGGGATGCTTGTCAGGGTTGCGGCGTTTTTGTGTCACTCCGCCTTCGATGGCGAGGATTGCGTGCGAGTCAGGGAGCAGTTGGGTCTTGCAGGCCAAGTTCGCCGAGCAGGGCGATGGTGCGCGCGGTCGCACCACGATTGGCAGCCGCGAATGCGCGTCCGGCTTCAGACATTTTCGTGCGCGCGGCAGGGTCTTCGAGCAGCGCGAAAGCGGCGTTCAGGGCGGTTTCGATGTCATTGCAGCGTTGGGCGGCTCCGGCTTCGACCGCCTCAAGGGCGATGCGCTGGAAGTTGAACGTGTGCGGCCCGAGCAGAATCGGTGTGCCGACGGCGCAGGCTTCAATGGGATTCTGCCCGCCGAAGGGTTGCCAGCTTCCGCCGACCAGGGCGATGTCCGAGGCCGCGTAGTAGGCAAACATCTCGCCCATCGAATCGCCGAGCCAAACCTGGGTGTCGATCGGCGAGGGATCGGGCGGGGCGGCGGAACGCCGGGATACGGTGAGTCCGCGCGCGCGGATGAGATTCTCGACTTCATCGAAACGCTGCGGATGACGCGGCGTGAGGATGAGCAGGGTTTCCGGGTTCCCGGAGGAGGAGGCGCGGATGAAGGCATCGAGAATCGCTTCCTCTTCACCTTCGCGTGTGCTGGCGGCGAAGATCGTCGGGCGCAAGCCCCGACGGGCGCGGAAGTCCGCACCGAGGGCAAGTATCTCGGAGGGCGGCTCGACATCGAATTTGATGTTGCCGGTGATGTTGACCCGGCGCGCGCCCAGCGCCGTCAGGCGCGCGGCATCGGCGGCGCTTTGCGCGCCGGTGGCCGTGAGCGCGCCAAAGAGGATGCGCGCCAGGGCGGGCCAGCGCGCGTAACGTCGCGCCGAACGTTCCGACAGGCGGGCGTTGGCGAGCAGAACCGGCACGTTGCGCTGCTGGCAGGTGGCAAGCAGCATCGGCCAGAGCTCGGTTTCCATGATGATGCCGAACACCGGGCGGAAGTGGCGCAGGAAGCGCGTAACGAACGGGCCGAAGTCGTAAGGCAGATAGACCCGCAGCACCCGGTTGTTTCCGGCAAAGAGATCCTTTGAAGCCGTGCGCCCGGTCGGGGTCATGTGGGTGAGCACGACGGCGTGTTCGGGCCAGCGTTCGAGCAGGGCGCGCACGAGCGGTTCGGCGGCGCGCGTCTCGCCCAATGAGACCGCGTGCACCCAAATTGCCGGCCTCGGTGTTCGCACACAGTAGTGGCCAAATCGTTCCTGAAGGTGGTGCAGGTACGCAGGCTGCCTGTATGCGCGCCGGAGCAACCTGAGCAGCACGGCAGGCAATGCAGGCAGCCAAAGCAGGTTGTAGGGAAGAAGGAACAGACGCTGAAACAGCGGCATCGGGCTGTGGCGCAAGTGCAACGGGAGAATAAGTATAAGGTTTCTGCCCGTGAAAAGGCACGGAACGAAAATTTCGCATTGGCCTTGTCGGTGTGCCCTGTTTATCCGGGCCTGTCCAACATCAGGGAAAGCCGGGAACGGCAGGAGCGTGCGATAATCAACCTCTCCTCTTATGCATTGTGTTCTCGCGTATGAAGATTCTCGTCACAGGTGCTGCCGGTTTCATCGGCATGCATGTCTCCGAGCGGCTGCTTGCGCGTGGTGACGAGGTGGTCGGACTCGACAACCTCAACGACTATTACGATCCTTCCCTCAAGGAAAGCCGCCTGGATCGGTTGCGGCCCTCGTCACATTTTCAGTTCGTGAAGCTGGACGTGACCGACCGCGACGCGATGGCGCGCCTGTTCGCGGGAGAGACGTTCGACCGCGTGGTGCACCTGGCTGCCCAGGCCGGGGTGCGCTATTCGCTGAAAAATCCGCATGCCTATATCGACAGCAATCTGGTCGGGTTCATGAACATTCTCGAAGGCTGTCGGCACAATCATGTGGAGCATCTGGTTTATGCTTCCAGTTCCAGTGTCTACGGCGGCAATGCGAAAATGCCGTTTTCCGAACACGATGGCGTCGACCATCCGGTGAGTCTTTATGCCGCAACCAAGAAAGCCAACGAACTGATGGCGCACACTTACAGCCATTTGTACGGATTGCCAGCCACGGGGCTGAGATTTTTCACTGTCTATGGGCCGTGGGGACGACCCGACATGGCGCTGTTTCTCTTTGTCAGGGCGATACTGGAAGGTCGGTCCATCGACGTGTTCAACCAGGGCAGGATGAGGCGGGATTTCACATATATCGACGATATCGTTGAAGGGGTGATCCGTGTGCTCGACCGCAAGGCCGAGCCGGACCCGGCGTTCGATCCTCTTCGCCCCGATCCGGGCCGCAGCCATGCGCCGTACCGGGTGTTCAATATCGGCAATCACGATCCTGTCGATCTGATGGATTTCATCGAGGCCATCGAGGAGGCGTTGGGCCGCAAGGCGCTCAAAAACTTCCTGCCGATACAGGATGGCGACGTGCCCGCGACGCATGCCGACGTTTCGGAACTCGGCGCCTGGACAGATTTCAAACCCGCTACCAGCGTGCGCGAAGGAGTGGGGCGCTTCGTTGCCTGGTATCGCGCTTACTACGGAGGTTGACCGTGCGGGTTTTCACCCCCCGTTCCGCACTGGCTTGTTATCTGATATTGCTGGCGGCCTATCTGGTCGGAGCGATCGTGCCTCTGTTGGACGGGGCTTCTGCCGATTATGCCAATATTGCGCTTGCCATCCACGAGGAAGGCAACTGGAAGCAGTTCATGCTCCAGGGGCAGGATTATCAGGGTGGGCCACCCCTGCTGTTCTGGTTGGCTGCGCTTTCGTTCGAACTCTTCGGCGTGAGCGAGGTTGCCTACAAGCTGCCGTCCCTGCTGTTTTCCGTGCTGGCGATCTATTCCGTCGTTCGCCTGGGTTCGCTGCTGTACAACGAAACGGTTGGTCGGCTGGCGGGCGTGATTCTGGCGAGCGCGTTTGCGTTCCTGCTCGCCAACAACGACGCGAACATGGATGCCCTGCTCATCGGATCTGTCGCTTTTGCGACATGTCAGTTGTTCATTTTCGTCACCGATGAGCACAAGCTCTCGGCCCGAGCGCATCTCGTCGTGGCCGGGGTCGGTCTGGCGCTCGGCTTTGCGGCCAGGGGGTTGATCGGCGTGGCGGTTCCGCTGTTTGCCGTGTTTCTCTACCTTGTTTACCGGCTCGAATGGCGGCGGATCTTCGATCCGTTCTGGCTGGTGCTGCCGCCGCTCGTGCTGCTGTTCATCTCGCCCGTGCTGTACGCATACCACTCACAGTTCGGCCTGGATGGGCTGATGAAGTTCGTTCTGTGGATGCAGAGCGCCGAACATTCGGCTTCGGGGAGCCAGCCCGGCGGCGGAATCGGGGAGATATTTTTCTACTACTACACTTACCTGTGGGCTTTCCTGCCCTGGACGGCCTTTGCGCTGTGGGCGCTGGCCTCCGGCGCGCTGAAGCTCACGAACGACCGCTACTGGCCCCGCGCGCGGGGCTATGCCGTTACGCTGGGGGTCGTTGTATCCGCGTTCATCCTCCTGTCGGTGGCGCGGTTCAACCTGCAGCATTATGTCAGCGTCTTGCTTCCTTTCTTCGCTCTTCTGGTTGCGGGTTGGCTGCCTGCGCGGCTCAGGCATCCGGTGTATCAGTACATGTTGTGGCGGGTGCAGTACGTGGTTCTCGCGGTGGTGCTGATTACGGCTCTCGTCATCAACGGCTGGATGTTTCCCATGCAGGACTGGTTGGTCGGCGTGGTGATGGTGGCGACGGTTCTCGTGCTTGGAATCTGGGTCATTCCGAGTTGGTCGGGGGGGAACCGACTGGTTATCGTTTCGGTGAGCGTATCAGCGGCGTTTTGGTTGCTGGCCAATACCAATCTTTTAAAGCTGCTGCCGGAATACCAGGCGGGGACGGCGCTTGGCAATGTGGTGATGGCGCGGCAACTCGACAAGACAGGAGATGTCTATTACCTCGATGGAGGCGGTTGGGCTGCGAGTTTCAATGTCGCCCTCCGGCGACGCCCGCAAACGCTTACGCTCGAAGAACTCGTTGCCAGAAATAAGCCGGCGCTGCTGTTCATCACTGCCAAAGGAGACAAAGGGGACGAGATAGACGAGATATATGGGATGATCCGGGCGAAGGGGCTGTCGACCGATGATGTGAGGGGGCAAAGTACCGACTACGGCATTTCCGTTACCCATTTCAATTGGGATTTCATCAATCCGAATACGCGCCACGCACAATGGCGTGAAGCCACTTTGCTGTATATAAACCCGCAGTAGGATGCGGCAAACAAATTCGAGCCCCTTGCCACTTTCCCGCATCGACCCCGCTCGTTATTCCGCCCTGCTCGCCGACAAGGTGGAAGATTTTCGTCGCGCGTTCGCTGGCGTCGATCTGCCTGCGGTGCAGGTGTTTGCCTCGCAACCGCTCGGCTACCGGCTGCGGGCGGAGTTCCGTATGTGGCATACGGGCGAACGGCTCGATTACGCGATGTTCGATCCCGCCGACCCGCGTCGGGCCGTGCCGGTGGAAGATTTTCCGCCCGCTGCCGATTCCATTCGATCTCTGATGCCGAAGCTGCGGGCGCGTTTGCAGACGGAGGAGAATCTGCGACGGCGCATTTTCCAGGTCGAATTCCTTGCCACGCTGAAAGGCGAGACACTGGTGAGCCTCATCTATCACCGGCGGCTCGATGCCGAGTGGGAAGCCGCCGCACAGGCGATTGCCGCCGATTTCGGCGTGCAGGTGGTCGGGCGCAGCCGGGGGCAGAAGATCGTGATCGGGCGCGACTGGCTGGAGGAAGAAATCGAAGTCGACGGCCTGCAACTGCGCACCCGTCAGGTCGAAGGCTGCTTTACTCAGCCCAATGGCGAAGTCAATCGCGCCATGCTCGGCTGGGCGCGCGCGCAGGCCACGGAGCAGGGCGGCGATTTGCTGGAGCTTTATTGCGGCAACGGCAACTTTACCGTGGCGCTTGCCCCACTTTTTCGCAAGATGCTTGCCACTGAATTGAGCAAAACTTCGGTTGCCGCTGCGCGTTGGGGTCTGGAAGCCAACGGCGTGGGTAACGTTGCGCTGGCGCGAATGGCGAGCAATGAAATCAGCGCCGCGTTGGCCCGTGAGCGTGTCTTTCGACGACTCCAGGAACAGGATATCGATCTCGATACCTACCGTTTTTCAACCCTTTTCGTCGACCCGCCCAGGGCCGGGCTGGACACGCCGACGTTGGAGCTTGCGCGCGGTTTCGACAACATCCTCTACATCTCGTGCAACCCCGTAACCCTGCGCGAGAACGTCGGCGAGTTGGCCTCCTCTCATCGCATCGACGCGGCGGCGCTCTTCGACCAGTTTCCCTATACCGACCATCTCGAATCCGGCCTGCTTTTGAAGCGGTGCGCACAGGCGATGTATGTGACATAATCGCTCCTGCGCGCCTGCCGTCGTGGGGTGCGCATGAAATGATCGACGCCATGATTTCTGATCCGGCCCGGATAGCCAAAAACAGAGATGTCCAAGAAAATCATCATCATCGCCGGATCTCACGGTGCGGGAAAAACCGTTTTCGCGCGCTCTTTTCTTCCTGAAGAAGCCGCCTGTACGCGCTTCATCAATGCCGATTTGATTGCTGCCGGCCTGTCTCCCTTTGCGCCCAAGGCTGAGCTTCCCCGCGCGAGCCGCCTGATGCTGGAAGAAATCCACGCCTGTGCCGGGCGCGGCGATTCCTTTGCGTTCGAGACCACGCTATCCGGCCTTGGCTACGAGCATCTCATCTGGAAGTGGCAGAAGATGGGCTATCGGGTTTATCTGTATTTCCTGAGTCTGGCCAGCGCCGACATTGCCGTCGCCCGTGTGGCCGAGCGGGTGCGGCAAGGCGGACACGACATCCCCGAAGACATCGTTCGCAGGCATTACGCGGCGGGCCTGCGTAATTTCGATCACTACTACCGGGAAAGCGCCGATGCTTGGGTGATGTACGACAACTCCGCAGAACAGCCGTATTTCCTGGAATTCGGAGAAAACCCGACGCGCTTCACCAAGGACAACTGGTCGGCAACGGCATGGCAACACCGGCTCACGGAGCACGCCCATGCACCAGCCTGGCGCCCCAAGACGTATGTCGATCTTGCCGCCTCGAACGATGCGGACTTGCGCGGTTCCCATGCCGCCTTGCTACGGGCGGCGGAGGCGGCGCGGCAAATTGCCATACAAACCCGGACCTCTCTCGTGGTGAGTCGGAAATACGGGAAATTCGTGCGCCTGACGGCAAACCGGCTGAAAAAACAGGCCATGATGACTCTATGGTGAATTCCTCTCCAGCGTCTGTCGCCATCGCTGCCATTGCCACGCCCACCGGGCGCGGCGGGGTGGGCATCGTCCGTGTTTCCGGCGGCGATCTGTCCGGCTTCGTTGCCGCACTCACCGGAAAGACGCCCGCGCCGCGCCGTGCCGTGCGCGCAGAGTTCAAGGCGGGCGACGGCAGTCTCATCGACAACGGTCTGGCGCTCTATTTTCCCGCTCCGGCCTCCTATACCGGCGAAGACGTGCTGGAACTGCACGGCCACGGTGGCCCTGTCGTCATGGGCCTGCTGCTTGCCCGTTGCCTTGAACTCGGCGCGCGCCTGGCCGAACCGGGAGAATTCACCCGCCGCGCTTTCCTGAACGGCAAACTCGACCTCGCCCAGGCCGAAGCCGTTGCCGATCTTATCGACGCCTCCACCGCCGCCGCCGCAAAAAGCGCCGCGCGTTCCCTCACGGGCGAGTTTTCCCGCGCCGTGCATGCGCTGGTGGAAGAACTCACCGAGCTACGCATGCTCGTTGAAGCCACGCTCGATTTTCCCGAAGAAGAGATCGACTTTCTTCGGCAGGCCGACGCCTTCAATCGCGTCATGCGACTCGACGAGCGTCTGCGGGAAGTTCATGCCGGGGCGAAGCGGGGCAAGCTCTTGCAGGCCGGGCTGCGCGTCGTTCTCGTCGGTCAGCCCAACGTCGGCAAATCCTCGCTATTAAACCTGCTTTCCGGCGACGAGCTTGCCATCGTCACCCCCGTTCCCGGCACGACGCGGGACGCGCTCAAGTCCTCGATTCAGATCCACGGCATCCCGTTGCACATCATCGACACCGCCGGACTGCGCGAAGCCGGGGACGAAGTCGAAAAAATCGGTATCGCCCGCACCTGGAAAGCCGTCTCCGAGGCCGATCTTGCGCTGTTTCTGGTGGATGCCCGCGCCGACCTGACCCCGGACGATCGCGCCATTCTGGAAAAACTGCCCGAAGAATTGCCCCGTGTCGTGGTGAGAAACAAGATCGACCTTACCGGTGAAGCGCCGGAAAAACACCCGCAGGGCATCGGCGGCGTGGAGGGCGTGGTCGTTTCCCTGTCTGCCAAAACCGGGCAGGGGTTGGAATTGCTGGAGGCAGCCCTGTTGGAAATCGCGGGCTGGCAGGAAGCGGAAGATACGTTCGTCGCCCGTGAACGTCACTTGCAGGCCATCGATGTCGGCGCGAAGCATCTCGCGCTCGCCCGCACCGAGCTTGAGAACCCCCTGCCTGCGCTCGAACTCTTCGCCGAAAACCTGCGCCTCGCGCAGAATGCGCTCTCGCAGATTACCGGCGAATTCTCCCCGGATGACCTGTTGGGCGAGATTTTTGGCCGGTTTTGTATCGGGAAATGACCCGGCATGGCATAGAATTCCCACTACTCCAGTAACCATCACAAGAGCTTCATCGTGAGTGTTTTTTCCTCTTCCGCCGAGGGCGATTGCGCGCCCGAACGTATCGTGATCGCCACCCGCGAGAGCCGGTTGGCGTTGTGGCAGGCCGAACACGTCAAGGCGCGGCTCGAGGCGGTTTATCCGGGCTGCCGGGTCGAACTGCTGGGCATGACCACGCGCGGCGATCAGATACTGGATCGGCCATTGGCCAAAGTGGGCGGCAAGGGGCTGTTCGTCAAGGAACTGGAGGCGGCGCTGCTCGAAGGGCGCGCGGACATCGCGGTGCATTCGATGAAGGACGTGCCGATGGTCATGGGAGAGGAATTCGCGCTGGCCTGCGTCATGGCGCGCGAAATACCGTTCGATGCGTTCGTGTCCACGCGCTATGCCTCGCTCGACGACATGCCGCCGGGCGCGGTGCTCGGCACTTCGTCGCTGCGGCGCGAATCGCAGATTCACGCCCAGTATCCATTTCTCGCCGTCACCAGCCTGCGGGGCAATCTCGATACCCGCCTGCGCAAACTCGACGAAGGTCAGTTCGACGCCATCATGCTTGCCGCCGCCGGGCTGCGCCGCCTGGGGCTGGAGTCGCGCATTCGCGCCGTGCTGCCTGCGGAGGTGTCCCTGCCGGCAGCCGGACAGGGGGCGATTGGCATCGAATGCCTGACGACGCGCGTCGATCTCGTCAATTGCCTGCAAGCACTGGCCGATGCCGAAACTACCGCCTGTGTCGCTGCCGAGCGCGCGTTTTCCCGCTCCCTGGCGGGCAATTGCGAAACACCGCTCGGCGCGTATGGCGAGATGCACGCGGGTCGCATGGTTTTACGCGGCTTCGTCGCCATGCCCGATGGCAGCCGTGTCGTGCGCGGAGAACGCGAGGGCACGGCGTTGGAGGCCGAGTCGCTTGGCCGGGCGTTGGCAGACGATCTGCTTGCCCAGGGGGCCGGAGAAATTCTGGCCGAACTGGGCTGAGGACGCATGACGATGGGCGGCGCGCTCAGCGGACGGACGATTGCCGTTACCCGCCCAACGGCGCAGGCCGAAGCCCTGTGCCGCGCCATCGAAGAGGCGGGCGGCGAAGCGTTCCGTTTTCCGCTGCTGGAAATCGTTCCCGTTACCGATCCTGCCGTATTTGAGTCCGTTGCGCTGCGGCTCGATACGTTCGATCTCGCATTTTTCGTCAGCCCGAACGCGGTCGAGCATGGTCTGGCCGGATTGCGGCAAATCCGGTCGTGGCCGCCGGGGGTGCGTGTGGCGGCGGTGGGTCAGGGCAGCGCCCGCGCACTCGACAGGCACGGCTTTGCCGAAGTGATTGCCCCGACGCAAGGGTTCGACAGTGAAGCGGTACTGGCGCTGCCGTCGTTTGCCCCCGAGGCCGTGCGTGGCCGCGCGGTGCTGATCGTGCGAGGCGAAGGGGGTCGGGAACTTCTCGGTGAAACCCTCTCGGCGCGTGGCGCGCGCGTCGAACATCTGTCATGCTATCGTAGACGTTGTCCGGCAACTGATCCAGCGCCGTTGTTGGAACTTGCCGCGTGCGGTCGACTCGATGCTCTTTTGATCACCACTGGCGAAGGGGTTGATCATCTGGTCCGGATCATCGGTGACGAAGGGCTTGCCCGCCTGTCGACCATTCCGGTTTTTGTATCGCATCCGCGCATTGCCGCACGCTGTCATCTGCACGGCCTGGAGCAGACTATCGCCGCCGATGCCGGAGATGACGCATTGTTACGCGCGCTCATTGCATTCTTTGGTTAAACTCTTTCGCCATGAACTCGCCTACTTCTTCAAACGACGACGGTTTG